>OQVN01000542.1_pt1 | contig 14379 bp, 13 predicted proteins | sample 1691621 | NCBI WGS metagenome assembly OQVN01 (sample SAMN03418278, study PRJEB22391) | human gut metagenome | biome: human-gut; feature: organic feature; material: feces | host: Homo sapiens | place: Tanzania | collected 2013-01 | reverse complement strand
GCCAGATGCTATAACAGTCCCAATCCACATTTCTTCTGTTGAAGATACGCTGTTCATAGTCCTTGTTCAGTGGTATCAGCGACTTGGCTTCTTTCTCTGCCTCTAGAATCTGTCGCTCTTTCTCCCGTCGCCTACGCTCTGCCTCTCTTGCAGCGCGTTCTTCTTCGTCATTCATCTCTCGCTCGATCTTCACAGGTTCTCCCGTGAATTTCTTGCTTGGTGCCAACATCTGTATATTGTTCTGCACTCGTTTGAAATCATCAAACCGTGACAGATGCGTAAAGATGTAGGTGAAGACCTCTACTCGCTTCTCCTCGTTGTTCCATGCTGCCACACTGTCCACCAATGCTGCAAAGCTCGCGTATATCAGTTTGCCGATACGTAGCTTGTACTCATTCAGATAGTCTCTAATGTCATCTCTATATATCAGCAAGGGCAGATGTTCACACAGTCCCATGGCTATAGCATATGCTGCGTCTGGCCGTCCTTTTGCCAACACTGCTGGTATCGATTTCTTCTCCCAACGCTCCAATAGTCGTAGCATATACATGAAGTCGTCTTTGTCATCAGGGAAGAAGGTTACCACTTGCTGGAAGTACTTGGCGTATGCTTCCTTCAGGTCTATATACAACCCTTTGGGGATATAGTCTATCTTCGGGCGTTCCATGCAACTCCGTCTTCTGCGTATTTCCGCAACTTCATCCAATCTTTTCTGGCGTTCAAGGCGTTCTTCCTCGTCTCTGCGAACTGCCTCCAACTCTTTTTGAAACTCTGCTGTCTGCATGGTCTCTGTACACAGATGTTTGCTTATCAGCCGTGACAGATATTGTCTCCATGCCCTCCAATTGCTTTCGTTCACACAGTCGGGGCAGGGTCTTCCTCGCAAACTCCATGACTTTTCAAACAGGTCAAAGTCCCATTCGTAGGTTTTATTGGTGTTATCCATTATGGTTTTCTTCTGCTATTATCTTCGCGAATATTCGTTCCAGTAAAAAGAAGTCTGTCGGTGAATAATAGTCGATGTATGTCACGGCATTATCCAAATCATTGAGGGCATAGTGGATATTTTCTATAGTTTCCTCCAAATTATCCATATCCACCTCCGCAAAAGTTTCCGCGAATCTGTCACTGAAAAGAAACTCCACATCAGGATTGTCATCAAGCCATTTATCAAAGGCTTGGCATATCTTGGCTTGACCTTTGTAGTTCAACACGCGGATATCCTCCAATAATGGTCGGGAACAGGAGTAGGATTTAGGGGCACAAGTATTTCTTTTAGTCATTTTTTTGCTCAAGTAGTGTTATTGCTTTAGGATCGATTTCTATATAATTCAAATTCAATCCCTTATCTTTTATTATATTGGACAATTCTTCTATAAGATTTGGACTCTGTTCCTCTTTTTCTTCTTCATTTTCTTCAGTCTTGGGCTGTGAAGAACAAAAAAGTATTGTCTGTTTATCCATAATACTTGCACATACCTCAAATAAATGGGTTAAACTTTCCTCTTTCATTGAATGCTGGCATGGCTCATCCATAACAAGAAATCCTGGGTGACGTTTACAATCGGTCAATAGAGTCAAATAATACGCCCAAATACTTCTAATGAAATCAGAGGCAGATGAGTCAGCTCGAATCTCTTCCTCATTATTCTCACCATGTTTTATTACTGGTAAATATTTATATGTGGTATTTTCTTCTTTAAAAAACACCTCATTAGTAATATTATTGCTGGTGTAATTGAATTTTCTGAGTAACTTTCTAAAAGCACTCAACATTTGAGCTGTTGGCAAATCGTCATCTTCAAGATCTCCAAGTTCTTTTATTTTTCTACATACTTGCTGATAAGCATTTTTTATACGAGCCAACTGTTCTATTTGTTCTTTTATATGTAGTTCTACTTCATCTAATGTTGCAACCTTTGTTTTGCAATCCACCAATTCGTATTGTTCATTTGTAGATAATGGATATAGGTTTATATTATTCGATGAAGCCATCATCTTGACCTCAACTTCTTCTTTTCTAAGTTGCTTGTCAAGATATAGCTTATTCAGTTCTTTATTCTTTAATGCAGCCTCCAAGCGTTTCATCATTGGTACCAAGAAACTTCTCTGCATACTCAGCATATTCCGGCTGTCTTGTATCTGAGATAACGTTAAAGCTGACTGACTTGATATATCCGATGGTAAATGCTGATGACAAGTTGGGCATATTTTTACATCAAGGGTGGTTATGATATTGTTTACCTTGCGTAAACTGTCATAGCGTTTCATTTCACTTTCTATATAATTTATCTGCTCCCTGATATTGTCCAGTTTGTCAGCCTCTGTTACAAGCTCTACACAATAGTTTTTATATTCTTCTATATGTTGTTCATATCTTTTTAAGACTGCCAAATACTGTTCACTTCTGTTTCCTTCTTGTGAGGATTTTTGTTTATTTTCCAGTTCTTGTATTCGCTGTTTCAACGTTTCTATATATGTGCCTATTTCAACACTTTCACTACGAACAGCTATTCTTAGTTCATCTAATTCTATTTTCTGTTGCTTAATTTCTGTTTGCAACCCATCTATATACAAGTCATTATATGCAAGATAATTTTTTATAGCAGTTACCTTTGTGTCCCAAAGGTTTTCAAGTTTTTTCCTTTTCTCCTTCAATCCTATCGAATTAACCAAATCAGTATTAGTTTCATACCCCATTAAATATTCAACCAATTTTTGTTTAGGATTGATGATATTATAAGAACGGATGTTTGCAAAGAAATCAGACCAACCCCGTTTTTGTTCTATATATGAAGCAGTGAACACTGTCTGCATATAAAGTATCGTTTTATCCGTATTTCTTGCAGGTACAGGAATTATGGGTAAATCCGCAAACTCAGCCAATAAAGCATAAAAACCTTCGTTATGTTCTGTATTATGATCATCTCTATTATGTATGTAGTACTCTCGACAGTCTCTATGTTCCATGTTCTCCATAATCGGAGATTTCCACACATACATTTTATTCTGTTGCTTATCGTCAGAAACGATCTTTCGCTTGACAGTGATGGTCTCTTTGTTTGTGTTTGATAGCTGTATTCTGACAAATGATTCCTTAACCAACCACTCGTGTTGATTGCCATTAGGTTCTGTGTATATAAATTGACTCTTAACCGCTTTGTCTAAAGTTTTATCACATGGTTTACCTTCGATTAATTCTTCCATTCCCAATGCATAAAACAGACATTCTACAAGTGTTGTCTTGCCTGAAGTGTTGTCTCCCACAACAAGATTTAAGCCAGAGGCAAAATCCAAGACTCTCCCAAAATGTCGTATGTCGCTGTGGTCGTTATAGGCACGTGCTTCAATGGATATTTCCAATTTGTCTATTCTCATCATAGTTCTTAGAATTTAGAAGTCAAATTCAATGTTTTTTAAAAGGGTATCTGACAACTTGCCCATTTGCTGTAGGTCATCATTTATTTCTTGACCGATCTCAATATTTGAAATCTCAGAAATAAAATTATTGGCATTAACGTCTAATACTACGTTAACCTTATCTTTTTTCGTTTCCAACTTTAGTAAATGGTTGCTGACACATTGCATAACCAATGGTGTAATATCTTCATCAGCTATCCAAGGTGCATTTGAAATTCTCTTGTCTTTCTTCCACACCTGTATCATTTGTAGATTTTCGTCAAGTTGAACACCCCATAAACATACTTGCAATTTGGGTATAGAGATTTTTTTGTAGTATTGGACAATCAACATTATGGCAACCAACTTAAACTGCATCGTTGATGTTGACAAGACAACAGATGCCCTTGGAGTATATACACGTTGTATCATAGTTCTATTTTATAATCAAGTGAACAAATCAATAGCCTTTCTGCTACATCATAATTGGCATAACTATTTACCATTTGCTTTATATTACAGCTACATTCCAGTGCTTGTGATACCGCAGTTCTTATTGTTTCTTTGACATTTCTGAAATCAGCTAGGGCTTGCGAACTATCACTGAAATAGGAACTTCTATCATCTGCATAATCATTGTATGCTTCTGCCTCATACTTTTTCAGCCTATTGTAGATATGCGGAGATTTTCGCAATCCGTTTGCCAATCTTAATCCTGTCAAATAGCATTCAAGTTGTTTTTCTACTTTTTCTTTAGATTCTTCTCCATGTGGATATAATATTGCTATTTTTCTTTCAAGATTCTGTATATATTGAACATTGTCTTTTCTGTAGCAGTCCTTTTCCTCTTGTTCAAGGAGGGTGTCATGTTTCTTATTCCAATTCTTTACAAGTTCAAAAAAATTGGTCTCTTTTGTTTCCACAGGTAGCATTTCATCAAATAAAGATATGGGAAGTACTATTATATCATTGAAAGAGCCTTCTTCATCTAACAGCCTTTTTACAAACCCTATGCAATAATATATTCCCATTCTTTGGAAAAAGACACCGGCCCCAGAATTTCCCTCCATTAATTTCATTGCAGGTAGGTTTTGGTTGGCAATGTTTTCGTCTACCAAATGCCATTGGCTCTGACCTTTGCGTACAACATTAAACATTCGTCCATGATTATCTTCATCGGGGCCACCATATCCATAAAAGAAAAATGACTCATCCGCTATTATCTCGTCGCAACATTTAACTTTATTGAAGTAGTCAAATTTCAAGTTGGGTTTTTCTATTATCAACAATGCGCAATCTACATCATCCTCAATTTTACTTCTATTATCTATTTGCAAAACCTTAATGGTTGTAGTTGTGTTGTTTGCATAAGAAGTAATGACCATATTTTCTGTTTCGTAAAATTCTGTAGTACCTTTCTTTATTATACAGTGGGCGGCTGTCATTACATAGTATTGAGTACCATCAAATATAATTGTACCAGAACCTCCATTCTCTGACTTTCCATCATTGCAACAGATTCTGACAGAAAGGCTACACAAATCCTCAAATTCATTCATGCCAATTCTTTTGTTATTTGCTGTACATCCTCATGGACAACAATATTGTAATGTTCCAATTCTTTTTCTTCAATAAATTTGTAACCAACATTTTCTATCTTTTTGATAGAATAATTGAAATACAGATGTATGGGCTTTTTTCTATCGCGTTTCACATGACATGCTATATTAGCAATCGTTTCGCGATCAGGATGGCATGATGTACCATTACCTCCATTTGTTGATATTAGGAATCTATCACAATCTATCATATCAAGCAATTCATTACTGATATTGTTTCGACTTCCATGATGTGATATTTTTACAAAATCAACACTAAGGGGATTTTCTGTACTGTAGCCTACATTCTTTAAACTTTCAACAATTGAACATGGATAACTGTCTCCCAACATTAGCATACTGAAATTATCACTCCTAACGACGAATGCTATTGAAGACCAGTTTATCACTTCTTGAATATCATTCTCCTTGGGTTGCCTCTTTTTCACTAATGCCAATTCTGACAAGTTATTCTTTAATGCTTGCTTTTGCCTTGTATAATATTCCCTTCCTATGTTCGCATTATGAATAGCATTCATGTAATTCTTGTCATTGATGTCCTTTGTGCCAGCATTAGGAGATAAAATCAATATGTCAGCAAATGGAAGTGTTATAGATTCTTTCTCAGTAACGATTGGAGTTTCCCAACCTATTGTAGAAAATCCGTCTTGCGCCAACTCTTCGTTTATTTCCTTCAATTCATCCGCCAGTTTCTTAGCTTGTCCAAAAGAAATGTTCGGTGATGTATAAATAGGAATATCGTATGCACAATTAGTCCATATCTGCTTGACGGGGAAAGGTCTGTCTGATTTATGTTTCTTTATATACGACAAAATTCCTCCGATATGGTCATCATCATAATGAGTTAGCACCATTAAATCTATCACACCTAATGCATCCAACTCCCTCACAATATTCCGTGAGTTTTTATTTGGACCACCATCTACAACAAGGTTGCCCTTATTATTGCCTTTTTGACAATGCAAAATAAAGGCATCACCATGCAGGGCTTGCAACATTTCAATATCTGCCATACTAATTCCGTTTATATATAATGAATGTCAATCATCCATTTCCTTCATCACCTTCTCCACCTCTTCCAATGGCACATTCAGCATACGAGACACATAGAGTGGAGTAATGACATCCATGCTTCCCGACTGGCGTTCCATGCCAATCAGATACTCGATGTTCTTTTTCAAATCGCCAAGACTGTTTGAGAATGTAGTTGAAGCCTGTCCCTTGTTTTCCGCTTCTTTTGCTTTGAAAGCATCAAACGTCTCACTTCCATCTTCTCCATACTTTCCGTCCTTTGCCTCGTATATAACCGATGGTTCCAGTACTTCAACTGTGTGCCATGCACCTTGTGGTACAACACAACCATAATTACCAACTGTAGGGTCAAGATGAACACACTCTATCTCGTTTCCGTTTTCATCATAGATAACCTCCACAATCTTACCACACAGCAGAAAAACATTCTCCGTACTTTGCGGATGCCTGTGGATAGGAACAACGGTTCCTGGCAACAGGGCATTCAGCATGCGTTGCGAATTATCATTGGCAGATGTTCGCAAATCCAAATTTTGACGCAATCGAGGATTCCCTTTTGCCTGTCCAAACAGATTATCGAGTAATTCTTTATTTATTTCCATACCGTTATATTCAATTATTGGGCATCCGCTTCGCCCTTCTTGGAACAAAGAGATAGAAGCAGAATGCCCAAATAGCCTTTAATATTTTCATTATAATCAATATCTGCGCAACACGACTTGGAATGCCTCTGCATAGTTACATCCCCACTGACTTCCGCGCATAGCAGCCAAGCCTGTGATATACTCTACACTTCGAGGATGAGGATAAGGACGCATTACGCCACGATACATAGAGAGAGCCTTACACTTTGCCTGTATTCCATTCTGACCGACCTCAACATAACAGTTCGGACGGAACAGGTTCATGGCATCGTTGATAGCCCATTCCGAACATGAAGGAACTTCCATATACCAAAACTCCTTCACTGGCTTCACTGTCGGCTGACGCTGAAACAAACGTATAGCTTCCTGACAGGCCATTGAGGTTTGCAAGTGGTCATTGTTCGTGTCAGCAGGATGATGAGTAATAACAATATCAGGTTCACTTTCACGAATAGCACTCTCGATAAACTGCACCAATTTCAAATGCGGTACAGTATTCATCTCGATGTTTGGGAACGTCGCCTCATACTTCTTGCATACACCAACATAGTTGGTGGCAGCATCTGTATCACCTTCCAACTCTGCATCCGAAGGACGGAAAGCTCTTGCTTTCGCCTCTGTACACATGATTGCTACGTCTACTTCGTCGCCTTCATGACTCCATTTCCACATTGATGCACCAGCTCCGAGAACTTCGTCATCGGGGTGGGCTACTACTAATAAGTATTTCATATTATTATTGGTTTAATTCTTAATGATGTCTATTCGCAAAACACTTTCGACTTTTTAATTGCTTTTTTATTTAATATCGTATTCCTTTTTATCTGTTATTAACTTGTCCTTTGGATTAAAGTAATAACATGATGCCACAGATAAATCATTACGAGATACCACAACATCATTTTTAGCCACATTGTATGTTAGATTCCTTTCATTAAGTATTTGTTTCCACAAACTTTGTTTTTCTGATTCCAAAAACCTTATATCCACATTAGCATTTAATTTTTTGGCAGATTCATCCATTTCTTGTAATACAGACTTATCAAATGTTGGAAAAATCACCACGTCTGATTTTAGCTGAAAGCTTTCGTAATTATTATCATCCAGATTTATTGTAGTCCATTTGCCATTCGATTCAAAACGATAAGCATAGATGGCGTTTCTTATATTATCTAAAATTTTTGATACTATTACAATATTATTGTTACTTCTATTTGGAATATCTTTGTCGTGTATTTGAAAGTCGTTATATACATATTGTATGTCAGCAAACATATTTTGGGTTTTATACCTTTCTATATGAGACTTTATACGAGCAACAAATATCTTTTCCAAATTCCAAGCAGGTATTATAATGTGAGTTGGCTTAACCGCTTCCAATAACCTTCCAAATTGACTACCATCACCACAATAGCTTTCTGTCCAATCTGGTATGAAAACAGAGGCTATTGTTTTTATATTCATAATTTCCATTTCACGATGTAGAAGAGACTCTGCTTCTTCGTCATAATGTCCACCTACTAATAAAAAATTAGTACCATGAGCATATGAAAATTGAAATTTATTGCCACCTAATTTATATGCATGTATACGAGTTAACATAAGCATTATCTTATTTTAATTTGTACAAATCTGTCATTACATAAGGGTCTTTCTTAAATTCTGCCCAATCATCATCCAATATCTTTTCCAGGTCTTTATTAAGTTGATTTAGGACACCAGACATATTAATTTTTCTTCCATCGTGGCTTTTAACCCACATATATAACTCATAGCAGATTGTAAACTGTCCACAAGCTAAAATCTTTTTGGGTATATCATTATTTATATCATCTTTAGAAAACCATAGCGTGGAATGAAAATTAGAAGCCACATCACTTATACCCATTATGGATGATGCTTCAACCATAATTTTCTTGGCCATTTCATCCTCCTTCCAATTTCCATTAGAAGTTAAGGATGATATACAAGGAATAACAAATCGATTTGTCCAACGCGAATCCATAGAAAGCAGCTCAATATTCTTCTTCCTAATATGTCCCATCATTACTGTAGATACAACTTTTGAAAAAGACTGATACCTTTTAGAGATTACCCTACAATATTGGTTAAAGTCTACCTTCCATATTAAATTTTTAGGAATGTTAAACTGGTCATTCTTTTTCAACTTCTTTGGTATAAGCTTTCTAAAAGCACATATAAGCAAGAAGATGAGAATAAATGCTATAAAAAATCCCAAAAAAATATTAGCCACCCAACATTTTAAACTGACAAAAAAACCTACAACGCAAAAAATGATTCCAATAATAAACAAGATTTGCAAACGTATAACTGTTACGGTTTGCAATTTTTTGATAAGCCATTGCTTTATCTTGATATACAAGCCACATTTGCCATTATGTAATATATCTGCATTTACGGTTCGTTCCCCTAAAGAAGATGCAGCATCAGATATAATAGCAAGATCTATACCTGCTTTATTTACTGCTTCCATATGCTTATTAGCTTCAAGCAAGTAGTCAATACCTTGATTATCTATGATTCCTCCATCCATTAACAACGTCTGCATATCACTTTGAGCTAACTCGTTATTTACAGAATATTTTTTGAAATCTCTTGGAAAGTTTATTGGCTCAAATGCAATTGGGAAACAAGAAGAAGCCGCCAAAATATCAGCAAGTCTAAATTCTTTTGCCTTCGTAACATCAATACCCTTTGCTTCATTACCAATAGTGATATCCCCATATATTGAATTAGCAACTTGGAAACGGAAAGGCAAGGCGTTTGAAATATCAGTAGCATATGCAGCATAATGATGTATATGACAGTTTTGAATTACATCATACAAAGCCCCGAGCTTCTTTCCATTAAAAAACACAGAATCATATACATTACCAAGTTCCTTTATGACAGATAGCTTGCTGCTATTTCTCTTCTTTTTAATATTGGACAATAAATCATTAGCAAGATTATTATCAATTATCTTCTTATACATATCTCCCAAATATTGAGGAAGTTCATTTTCTCCCATAAGAGAAAGAAGATATAACATACCAGTTATGGTACCACCTGAAACAGTAGACATAACAGTTATGTGGTCCAACAAACGACTACCATCACTAAGTTTTAAATGATAAAGGTACGAAAGAACTCCAATATGAAATATTGAAGCTCTATATCCTCCACCCGATAAAGTTAATGCTATCTCAATATTTGTATAGTCTGTTTTTTTGTCTTTTTTTGGCATTTTTCTATTTCAAGCTTCAATATGAAGTGTATTTATTGATTATCTCAATTCAAACCAGCATTATCTGCGTCCATTCATGGCGATAAAAAGTTTACTTAATCGTCTCCGCATACTCCACCAACTTATCATGCATCCACTGCGGATACTTACCACAAGCAGTATATAGGATAGCAATAACAGTCCAGACAATCAATTTGATATCACCAAAGAACGAAGCATGCTTAACATAATATACGTCAAGTTTCAAACGGATGGGCAATACCTTCTCATTATATTCCTCCTCATCAGGGAATTGGTCTCCATAAATATAATCCCACAGACTTGAGTGCGACGTCAAACCGCAAGGCACTGTAGCAGCAATAGCATTAGCACCTCCACGTGTAATATCCACTTGATCAACAGCAGCAGGACGCGGACCTACAATCGACATAGTACCATTCAAAATATTCATCAACTGAGGTAACTCATCAATCTTCAGTCTTCGCATAATCTTACCCCACCAAAATATACGGTCTTGGTCAGGACGCAATGAAGCCTCATTAGCCCCTCTTGCCACACGCATAGAGCGGAACTTCCACATCTTAAACTTCTTATTGTCCTTGCCAACACGGTTAGCAAAGTAAAACAAAGGACCTGGGTCACTTAATTCAGTTAGGATAATAGAAAAAATCCATATCGGTGAAGTACCAACAATGCCCAAAAAGGCACAAACGAAATCGAAAAAACGTTTTGTAAATTTATAAATCATGATCATCTTAATTTTTTAGTGACGCAGGTTTTTGTATATGAGCAAATAATTGGGTAAGTAGAGTTTCTGTCAACGACTCAGGGAAAGTTATCTTATGTTTCCATACATTTGCCCTCCAACGTTCGTATTTAAATAACAACCCATTCAGAAAACCTTCAGGAGCTTTTTTATTAAACTCTGGAGATAAAATATCATTTAGAACTCGTGTTTCAAGTTCTTTATTTCGCTCAAAAGCAGGAAAAACATCTAATGGAAATCCAAGATAATCAGCACATAGAGCATTTTGACAGTTCATAAAATGATAAAGGTTATACTGCTTGGCAACCTTTACCACAAAATTCCAATCCACATTCTTGCCATGTTTCAAAACGAATGTTCCCCAATCAAGTAACTGTCTTAAATTCATTTCAGTAGAAGCGAAATGTGTAGCCGAATGTTTCAAAATGAATAAAGCATTGAAATTTGCTGAAGGGTAATAAATCTCCTCTCCATTTATTTCATACTTAACACTTTCTTCGTATGCAATACGTTTCAAAATTCTTTCATAACTTGCATTTTTTCGATGCCCTGGCACACAGAGAAAATCAGAATAATTCTCAATTGTTACGCCTTTATAATTGAAAATCGTATGATGATGGTGTCCATAATCAATCTTTACTCCTTTCTCGCTTAAAGCATTGTCACCCCTTTTTTGTTCACCGAAAAGCCAAATATCAATGTCTCCTAAAGGACGATGATTAGGAACTGGATAATTCAAACTCAATCCGTAGCCTTTTGCCACAAGCATCTTTATACCATGCGTCCTATAGAAAGCAGCCAATTCACTCATCACGTGTTTGTGCTGTTCATAAATACGTTCTATGGTCAACGAATAACCAAGCCACTGCATTTTTTGGAGTTTCAAAGGTGTGACATCTAATGATTTCAATAACTCCTTATTATTTGGATTCTCCAATAATAACTGCAAACCATCTGCAGCAATAGCATTGACACCTTGACTCACACTTATACGAAACAGTTTTCCCCAATTAGTTTTACTAAAATCACAATCATTGTCAGAACGAACAAGCATATCAGTGAATAGCCCTAACCTAACGAGGTACAACAATGTTCTAATTGTTTCATTCATTTTCTAATACCCGATAATTAGTCTTAACCATTTATACCTTCTGCCATCATCCAATCTATCTATCTCCTTATCTATTGCAATCGGAACAATTAGTCCCATAAAGAAAAGTAGAACAATACATACAATTATTTGCAAATGCAAAATATTAACTGCAATGTACTTTGTAGCATATTGCCCAAACCATGACAATAAGTAGATAGAATACGTATAACGTCCATAAGATAGAATATGACTAACAACCCACTCTTTTTTTATTAAACAAGAACAGACACTCAACGTCATCCATATTCCAACCAATGCAACAATAGCCTTATAGACAAAAAAGGCACTTGATGGCAGAAGAATAAAAAGCACACTTAAAACAATAGATAAAGAGACATTAAAATACCCCCCCCGATTGATTATACGTTGTACTACAACTTCATATTTCTTGTATTGAATACCTATCACAAAGAATGGCATATACCACAATACAGCCCCCATATTAAACCAGTCAATATTACCACCCCATTGCCATAACAACCATGATGTTACAATAACAATCAAGCACCATTTACTTTTCTTCATATCCACATGCAAAACAGAAAAAATAGCCATTAGCACAAATACCATAAACAACGTTATCAGATACCATAAATATCCCATAGTACTGCCTTCTGTGCTTGGTGCAATAAACATTTCAAAAAATGATGTGATAGAAAACTGACGATTAACACTGGCAAAACTTGAAAAAACGTATTTTACGCCCCAAAGTACAACACCTAAGACAAGGTAAGGTACAAGCAACCTTTGTACTTTCTTTTTCACCAACTTCTTTTTATCCATTTCAATAAAAGACTCATTGGTCAATGAAAAAAGAAACCCTGAAATAAAGAAGAACAAGGGCATGTGAAAATTGTATATCCACTGGAATAAATAAGGACAATCTTCAGCAATATTTGTTCCTGCATAACCACTGTGTCCCAGAACGACCAAAACAATACCAATAATACTCATCATTGGCATCAAGTTATTTTTTTTATCACTCATAACTATTTATATTTTCACACCAGATTTGGCTTTTCTAAACTCTGGGTTCATTTGTTTTTTAAAATTTCCCCATGTGCCCCAAAAGAAAGCCGGAAAGTCACCGAAAATCCAATCTTGATAATACAATCCCTTTCCAAAGAATTTAAACCAAGATGGATTACATTTAAATCTATTGGGCGACTTTAGAAACCACAAAACATCAAATCCCAAATGACGCAATCGCTTACCAGATTCGTAATGATATTTACGTAATGGTTTACCAAGTGTCATGTCAGCAATCATAGTTGCGTAATCCATTCCAGACTTAAAGGCAGAACGTACACATGCAGGAATACGTGGATTTATTTCCATGATTAACAACTCCTTTGTATTAGGTTCCTCTATTAAATCGAAGTCTGCAAAACCAATCCAACCAATGGATTTCAACACCTGACTACACACGTTTGCTATTTGTTTATTTTCAATAGTCACATTACAGCAACTACTACCTCCATTAACTGGATAATAACGTTGTTTCCAAATAACAGAGCTATAAGCCATATTACCTTGTTCATCTGTCATAATCTGAACTTTTATCTGCCTACCACCTTGAGGAATAAATCTCTGCAAATGACAATCTCCATATTGCTCATGAATAGATGGGTACACACGAAGGAACTCTTCTAACGAATTTACTAACGTCATACCACGTCCACCACTTGTAAGATTAGGTTTCAACAAGCCAGGATAAGGAAAAGTCCTCAGTTCTTCTATATCTGCAAGAGTTTCATCTTTATCAAGACTTTTTACTGCATTACTTATGTCAATTGTTAAAGGATGAGGAAAGCCATTATCCTTACAAACACGCATTAATTGGTTCTTATCATATCCTTTCTCAAATATATCACGAGAAGGCATCAATACCCCAGTAAGTTTTAGAAGTTCATCCTTATGAAAACTCATAAACTCTGCTGTTGCATCACTTGTTGGAATTAATACGTCAAAATGATTTTCTTTTAGGAACTTGAGCATAAATGCAACATATCCCTTATCATGGCTATCTGGTCCTATATAGCGCTCATCGGCAAACTTTGTGTGAAAACCATATTCATTTTTATTATCACAAATAACCCCAACCATGTAACCACTTTTCTTCAAGCATTCTGCTATTGCCATAGCATGAGCTGCTCCACCATCCAAAATTAAAACTTCTTCCATGTTTCAGCATTACTTGTTTTCAACCATTAAACACTCTCCATGTCCTTTCAATCCCATAGTTGTAAACACAACACGGTCACACTGATCAGTTCCAAGCGGAAAGCGCATAACGCCATATTGCAATATCAATGGCCAAAAGTCTTTCTGTAGTTTCCATACATTTTCACACCTTCCATCCTTATATTCCTTCATACGGCTATAGTTGTCTTTCTCATTTTCTCCACCTTCAACACCTGTTGAGAAGAATGCACGTCCATCAGCAAACGAAGCACAACCATGACATGGACCTTCGAAGTCCTGTAATATTTCTATTTTATGTGTTTTTCTATCCATGC
>OQVN01000539.1_pt1 | contig 14395 bp, 13 predicted proteins | sample 1691621 | NCBI WGS metagenome assembly OQVN01 (sample SAMN03418278, study PRJEB22391) | human gut metagenome | biome: human-gut; feature: organic feature; material: feces | host: Homo sapiens | place: Tanzania | collected 2013-01 | reverse complement strand
CAAAAATCGGCGGACATTTTGGACCGAACTTTGGAATGGTTGAGGCGACAATCGCGCTTCACTACGTTTTTAACTCGCCTGTGGACAAGTTTGTTTTTGACGTTTCGCACCAGAGTTATGCGCACAAGCTTTTGACCGGGCGAAAGGCCGGATATCTGGACGAGGCGCATTTTGCGGATGACTCAGGCTACACAAATCCAGAGGAAAGCGGGCACGATTTTTTCAACGTGGGGCACACTTCAACTTCAATTGCGCTGGCGGTCGGACTTGCGAAAGGACGCGATGTTCTTGGCGGAAAGGAAAATATCATCGCTGTGATTGGCGACGGCTCTCTTTCAGGCGGCGAGGCTTTGGAGGCATTGAGCGTTGCTGGTTCTGAGCTGAATTCAAATTTCATCATTGTTGTGAACGACAATGAAATTGCGATTGCGGAAAACCACGGCGGAATCTACAAGAATTTGAAGGAACTGCGCGAGACTAACGGAAAATCTGCGAACAATATGTTCCGCGCGTTCGGGCTTGACTATATCTATGAGGAAAACGGAAATGACATCGGCGCGATGATTGCGCTTTTTGAAAAGGTTAAGGACATTGACCATCCGATTGTACTTCATATCCACACTTTGAAGGGAAAAGGCTACGAGATTGCGGAAAAAAACAAGGAGGCATGGCACTGGACGCTTCCGTTTGACCGCGCGACCGGAAAAACGACTGTGAATTTTGGAAGCGGCGAAAGCTACGGCGCGATTACTCCAAACTGGATTATGGAGCGGGCGGCAAAGGACAAGAAATTTGTTGTTGTGACTCCTGCAATGCCGGCTTCGGTGGGGCTTGTTCCTGAGCTTCGCAAAAAGTTGGGCGCGCAATATCTTGATGTTGGAATTGCGGAGGAGGCGGCAACTGCGGTCTGCGCCGGAATCGCAAAAAACGGCGGAAATCCGCTCTTGGTTACAAATATGACTTTTCTGCAGCGCGCCTACGACCAGATTTCGCAGGACGTCTGCATCAACAATCTGCCTGTCACAATGCTTATGAATTACACTTCGTTTGACGGACTTACGGACGTTACGCACTTGGGAATTTTCGGTCTCGCCGCGTTCACGAACATTCCGAATCTTGTGGTTCTTGCCCCGACATGCGCGGAAGAATATCTGAACATGCTGAACTGGTCTATCGAACAGAAATCCCATCCGGTTCTGATTCTGATTCCGGGAAATGAGGTTTTCCACCGCTCGTCTTGCGCCGCTGAAAAATCTTTTGACACGCTTGACACTTACAAACTTGAAAAGAAGGGCGAGAAAGTTGCGGTTGTTGCGCTCGGCGATTTTTACCAGAAAGGCGAGGCGCTTGCGGCCGCGATAAAAAACGAGCTCGGATTTGAGCCGACTTTGATAAATCCTCGTTTTGCTAGCGGTGTTGACAAGAATCTTCTTGAAGAATTGAAAAAAGACCACGAGCTTGTGATTACGCTTGAGGACGGAATTGTGAGCGGCGGTTTCGGCGAAAAAATCGCCTCGTTCTACGGCACTTCAAAAATGAAAGTCAAGAATTACGGTCTGGAAAAGAAATTTTACGACCGCTACGATCCGCAGAAACTTCTGAAGGAGCTTGGAATGACGACCGGACAGATTTTGGCGGATGTGAAAGGAATTCTGGGAAAGTAGAAAGCAGAAGATAAAAAATTGGGCGTTCCCCCTGCGGCGCTCTCGATAAACTCGACCTTCGCAGGGGGCGGGCTATTGCAGGTTCCGTACGCACTTCGTGCTAACTTCATTACTGCACTCCGCTTTGCTCCGTTCCGCAACGGCTTCGCCGCCTTTCATATCCCTAACGCAAATCGTATTGACTACGAAATATTTTCTCATTTTTTCTACAGTATTTCTCTTTCGTCTTTGTGCGCCTCGTAAATCTCTTTTGTGATTTCTATGAGTCGTTTTGTTGTTTCCCGGCGGTCGTCGCTTCTTTTTGCGAGCACGCAGTCGATTGGAGTTCCGAATGTGATTGGAATCCACTTGAATTCATCCGTGCGGTCGTTGCAGAATCCGGGCGAAAGGCACACTCCGTTTCCGGCGGCAACATTTACGAGCGTGGTGAAGTGGTCTTCGCTGTTCATCGTCTGCACCTGGACTGAATCAATCACAATGTTCTGCGCTTTTTTCAGCTCCGGCGGCGAGCCTCCTCCAATCATCAGCGTTCTGCCTTTTAAATCCTCTGGCGTGATGATTTCTTTTTTTGCGAGCGAATCTTCTTTTTGCACAATCAGATAAATGCGGCTTTGAAAAATCGAGTGAAGCTCAATTTGCGGAATGTGCGAAAGCGCGTTTTTACGCCCGAACATTATGTCCGTGTTTCCGCCAAGAAAATTTTCCGTGCGGCTTTTTCCATATTGAAACTGAATATTCAGCAGAACGTGCGGAAATTCCTTTTTGAAATTTTTCATAATCTGCGGCAAAAAACACAGCGCGCTCCTAAGCGGAAGTGAAACCGAAAGCGAATCTGAAAATCCATGGCTTATGTTTTTTGAAGTTTCAACCGCGCGGCGCAAATTTTCCTTGATTTTTACAAGCTCTGAAATGAACGCGGCTCCTGCTGGTGAAAGATTTGCACCTTTCCCGGAGCGAAGAAAAATTGTGAATCCCACTTCCTCTTCGAGCGTCTGAATTTGGTACGAAAGTCCCGGCTGGCTTATGTTGCAGTTTTCCGAGGCCTTCCTGAAATTAAGCGTGTGCGCAAGCTCAATCGCGCAGTCAATCTGTCTTGTAGTCATCTGTTCTCCGTTTTTTATGATAAGTTTTTTTTATTACTAATTCAATAATTCGATTGGACTTTTTTATTGTGGAAGAATTATCATTCTTTCATAACATTAAAATGGAGGTTTTATGAAAAAGATTTTGTTGCCGGTTGCGGCTGCTGTTGTGTTTTCTGCGGCTGTTTCTGCCCAGAATTCACCGGAAGTTACTTATATTAAAAGTCCTGAGTTTAAGAACCAGATTTATCTTTATGGGAAGCCTGATTCGGCGGAAACGGAACAATGGTACGAGATTGAAGGGCGGGGGCAGTTTGTGAGGAATGTGAAAAATCCTGCGCTGATTCCGTATCTTCCGGCAAAAAGGAAAGCGAACGGGGCGGCTGTGATTATTGCTCCAGGAGGCGCGTTTTTGCATCACACTTTTGGAAGCGGCGGCTTTGAGGCTGCAGAATGGTTCAGGAATCAGGGGTTTGCGGCTTTTGTCTTGAAGTACAGAACGGAAGAAACTCCGCGCGATGAGGCTGAGCATCAGGCTTTTGTGGCTGAAAAAATGGCTGGCTACCGTGCTGGCGGCTTGAGCGGAAACTATGCGCCGCAGACTCCGAATTTTGCTTTTGAAGATATTTGCGCCGCTGTAAAACTTGTGCGTGAGCGTGCCTCGGAATTCAATGTTCAGCCGGACAAGATTGGAATCGTGGGATTTTCCGCCGGGGCTTTGCTTGCTGTCTACAATGCGGAATGTGCGCCTGATGAAAGCCGTGCGGATTTTATCGGGTCGATTTACGGCCAGCTTGTGATGAGGGAAATGCCGGAAAAGCTTCCGCCGCTTTTTGCCGCAATGTCCAGCGATGACGAGCTTTCGGGACAGAGCGGATTTGAAGTCTTTCAGGCTTGGCAGAAACGCGGAATTGCGGAGCTTCATCTTTTTGGACAGGGCGGACACAATTTTGGAATGGGACACGAGCCGTACACGAACGCTTTGTGGCCAGAGGAATTTCTTGCATGGCTCAAAATGATAAATGTCATAAAGTAGAAGATTTTTGTGCTTTTGTGTCATCACCGGGCTTGACCCTATGTCATTATCGGGTTTGACCTGGTAATCCCTAGAAATAGAGATTCCCTGTGCAAGTCAGGGAATGACAATTTGATATAAGAAATAATAGGAGAAAATCAGGATGAAAAAATCAATTTTTGTGGCGTCGCTTTTTGCAGCGGCAGTTTTTTGCGGAAATCTTATTTTTGCGGAGGATTCTGAAATGAAATCGGAAAATAATTATGCTTCGATTCAGCTTAGCAACGGACTTAAAATTCCGCAGTTTGGACTTGGAACTTACAGATCCAGCGAGCAGCAGGCGCATGACGCAGTTCTTGAGGCTTTAAAGGACGGCTACCGGCACATTGACACTGCCCATGCGTACAGAAACGAGAGGGGAGTTGGCCGCGCTGTAAAGGAAAGCGGAATTCCACGCTCTGAAATATGGATTACTTCAAAACTCTGGCCTACGGACTACAGCGAGGGAAACGGGGCTCAGTCAATCGACAGTATGCTTGAGCGGCTCGGAACGGATTATGTGGATCTGGTTTATCTTCATCAGCCAGTTGGCGACTACATGGCAGGCTACCGCGCGCTTGAAGAGGCTGTGCGTCAGGGAAAAGTCCGGGCAATCGGTCTTTCTAATTTTGATCTGAATGAGGATGTTTTTGAGGAGGTCTATGCAAAGGCGGAGATAAAGCCTGTGATTGTCCAGATTGAGCTTAATCCTTATGCGCAGCGTGTTGAATTCAGAAAGAAATGCGCGGAAAAAAATCTTGCCGTTGAAGGCTGGTTTCCTCTTGGCGGAAGCGGAAATGGAAACGAAACGCTTTTTGCCGATTCCACAATAAAATCTCTCGCAAAAAAATACGGAAAGTCTCCGGCGCAGATAATTTTACGCTGGCACGTTCAGGAAGGATTCAGCACGATTCCAGGCTCAAGAAATGCCGCGCACATTGCGGAGAACATCGCGGTCTACGGTTTTTCTCTTTCCGATGATGACATGGAAAAAATCCGCGCTCTGAACAAGGAAAGGCGTTTTTACAACGGAACTTGGGAAAGCGCGCAGCATTTTAAGGATGTGAAAATCAATTATTAGAAGAAATTTTGAACTTTTTTGGAGAAATTATGGAAATGATTTTGAAAAATACAAGGAAAAATGTTTTTGCGTTTTTCGCGGCGGCGGCAGCTTTTTCAGCATTGTTTTTGTCATGCGCGACAACAGGCGGAAAGGCGATTTCGCTTTTGAAGCAGGGAAATTTTGCTGCCGGCGGAATTGTCGCGTCTAACTCAGGGGAGTTTGACCCTGACAATGTTTTTGGCTCTTTTTCCGGGCAGACGATTCATGCGGATTTTGCGAGCGTTTTTTATCAGATTCCTGAAAACCGTAAAAAGAACAGCATTGTTTTTCTGCATGGAAACGGGCAGTCTTCAAGATGTTGGGGAACAACTCCAGACGGAAGGGAAGGCTTTCAGTCGATGTTTTTGCGCGGCAGCTATAGCGTTTATCTTGTTGACCAGCCGAGGAGAGGACAGGCTTCACAGAGTTCTGTTTCTGTAACCGTAAATCCGGATTTTACCGACCAGATGCGCTTTGAGCAGTTCCGGCTTGGAATTTGGCCGAATCTTTATGAGAGAACCGCGTTTCCAGATGACAAAAAATCTCTGGATAATTTCTACAATCTTATGACGCCAAGCATTGGAAGCGTTCCCCTTGAATCTACCTTAAAAGCCTTTGACGAAGTTTTTGACCGCGCCGGAAATTCGGTTTTCTTTACACATTCTGCCGGCGGAAACATTGGCTGGCGGAGCGCAATCAGAAACAAAAATGTAAAGGCGATTGTTGCCCTTGAGCCAGGCTCGTTTGTTTTCCCGGAAAGCGATGCGCCCAAGGCGATTGAGAATCTTTACGCGAATTTTCCGACAATGACCGTCAGCGACGATGATTTTGAAAAGCTTACAAAAATTCCGATTGTGGTTTATTTTGGGGATAATATTCCTGACGCTCATTCTCCTCATCCCGGAGAAGATTTCTGGTATGCGGTAAAAGCGACAGCCTATAAATTTGCGGAAATAGCGAACAAGCGTGGCGGAGATGTTACGGTTGTTGAGCTTCCAAAAGCAGGAATCTACGGAAACACCCATTTTCTTTTTTCTGACTTGAACAACGGTCAGATTGCAGCTCACATAAAAAAATGGCTTAAAGAAAAAGGACTTGATGAATAGAATCCGGCCATAAACAAAACTTATGCTGAACATAAAAAGTTTGTATTTTAAATTTTGCTTGCGGCGGATTATTCTTATAGAAAAGTGAGACAAATTATCGAGGAAAATTATCTTGGAGTAAATATGAAAAAGCTGATTTTTATTTTAGGAGTTTTGATGATGGCAAGTTTTGCAAATGCGAAGTCGATTGTGGTTTATTATTCAAAGACCGGCGAGCAGGTCGCATTGCGTTGCAATGCTTAGCGAGTTTCTGCTGACGCATAAACTCGTACAATAAATGTGGCGAGTTTTCGTAAGAAAACTCGGGAAGCAAACCATAGGTTTGCGACAAACACAGCGAAAGTCGCTAAGGAGATTGCGTCTCAGACCGGGGCGGATATTCTGGAGCTTAAGACGGTGAAAAAATATCCTGAAGGCTACAAGGCGACGACCGAGGAGGCGATGAAAGAAATGCGCGCGAACGAGAGGCCAGCTCTTGCGGTGGAAATCCCAGACATGGCTCAGTACGACACGGTTTATCTTGGCTATCCGGTTTGGTGGGGAGATGCTCCGATGTGCGTCTACACTTTTTTGGACGCGGTCGATTTGAGCGGAAAGACAATCCGTCCGTTCTGCACCCACGAGGGAAGCGGCGCGGCAGGAACTCAGGGCAAACTGAAAAAAGCCGAGCCGAATGCGACAGTTGAAAGCGTCCTTGCAATCCGCGGAACAACCGCCCAGAACAACGCGGCAACTGTAAAAAAACAGGTCAGCGAGTGGCTGAAATCAAGTGGACTGTGAGTTATTCCGAGTTAAAAAATAAAGTAACTATGTTGAGCGAATAAAGTAACTATATTTTCAAATATAGTTACTTTATTTTAAAATATAGTCACTATATTTGCCCAACAAAGTGGGTATATTTTGAAATACAATTTGAATATGAAAATTAGAAAAATTCTTAAAATCATCACCGATATTCTGATGTTCGCGGACTTTATTTTTCTGATGAGCCACGAGGTTGTGCGTAATTTTTCGGCTCACGGAATTTTCGGGGCTGCGCTTTTTGCGCTGTTTATTCTGCACCACATTTTGAACGGCGGCTTTTACCGTTCGGCTCTGCGCGGAAAATACAATTCCGTGCGGATTTTGCTGAGCACGACAGCGTGGCTTTTGTTTGCCCTGATGATTTTGATGGCGTTCAGCTCGGTTATGATGAGCGGAGCGGTTTTTGCGTTTTCTTCTATTAATATGACTTTCTGGAGCCGGCTGCTGCACACTTTTTCATGCTCGTGGGGATTTCTGGTGATGGGCTTTCACTTGGGGCTTCATCTTCATTCAAAGCTGAAAAAACTTGAACAGGCGGCAAATGGCAAAAAATTTGGCGACGGAAAAAAATCAGTGCGCTTTGTAGCCCTGCAGATTTTATGGATTCTGATTTTTGCGCTCGGAATTTTCTGCATTGTCCACAGCCAGCTTTACGTCTATCTTTTCTGGCAGAACGCATGGAAACTTTCCGCGCCGAATATTTTTGTCTGCGTTGCAGAATATCTTGGAATGACTGCCGGAATGATTATGCTTTCGCATTTTGCGATGAATTTTTTGAAATAAAAAAATGAAACGTTTTTCTGCTTGGTGGCCTGAATGTGAATTATGAAAAAAACTGATTCCTATTTTTATTAAATTAAAGTATGTTTAAATATATGAAAGCTGTAAATATTTTATCAATTTCGAAATTTGTGCTGGCTTCTTCCATTATAGTGGCTTTTTTGGGATGCAGTAAAAAATCTGCCGGGGAAAATTCTTCTGTTTCTGATGCCGGTCTGAATGAAAGCCGTCCGGTTGTAATTGGAATGCCGAATCCAATCAAAGAGTCAACTGCGGAAGAAATTTTGAATAAAATTGGCGTTACTTTTGCTGTTCCAGATGTAGCGGAAAAGGTTCATTATTCAGTGATTAGTGATTCGCTTGCCCAGATGGATTTTGTCTGGAACAATGCTGAATGTACTGCTCGTGCTGAACCAAGCGTTGAAACTACTTTAAAAGATATTTCAGGTTTTTACTACAACTGGAAAAATTCTTCAGAAGTGAAAGTTGGCTACAATAACGCAAAGGCAAACTGGACAAAAGATGAGAACGGAAAGTCTGTTGGAATCTGCATCTGGTGGGATGCCGCTCCAGGAATTATGTACAGCGTAAGCATGAAAAATAATGCCAACGCTGAAAACTTGAAAAAACTTGCGAATGCGGTTTATGTTCAGCAGCAAGGAAATCAATAAAAATTATATTGATTTTACATTCCGCCTAAAACGCCCATAATAATTCCGCCGATTATAAGCGAGCCAATCTGCCCAGAAACGTTCGCGCTCACTGCGTGCATAAGGATAAAGTTCTGGTTGTCTTCCTCAAGGGCGATTTTCTGGACAACGCGGCTTGCCATCGGGAACGCGGAAATTCCACACGCGCCAATCATCGGGTTCAGTTTGTCGCCTTTCTTGCGGAACAGGTTCAAGAATTTTGCGAACAGGATTCCGCAAACCGTGTCGCCGATAAACGCAATCAGTCCCAAAAGCATAATCAGAAGCGTCTGCACGGTAAGAAAATTCTGCGCCGTCATGCTGGCTCCCACGCTGATTCCCAAAAGCAAAGTCACAATGTTTGAAAACTCGTTCTGTGCCGCATCCGAAAGTTTTTCAAGAACACCGCACTCGCGGATTAAATTTCCGAACATCAGAAATCCGATTAAAGCCGCTGCATCCGGAATCAGAATGCTTACCGCAACAGTAACTGCAACTGGAAAAACGACCATCACCCAATGCGGAATGTTCTTGTTTTTCGCCTGGATTCTAGTCGTGCGCTCTTTTTTTGTCGTAAGAAGCTTGATTACAGGCGGCATGATAATCGGAACAAGGCTCATGTAAGAATAAGCCACGACTGTAATCTGCCCCAGAAGATTCTTTGCGAAACGGCTTGCAACGACAATTGCTGTGGGACCGTCCGCTGCGCCGATAACGCCGATGCTCAGCGCCTCGTTTATGCTGAATCCGAATCCAAAGTAGGCGACCGCCGCCGCAATGAAAATTCCAAAATGCGCCACAATTCCAAAGACCAAAAGCCACGGACGCTCAAGTAGAGGGCGGAAATCAATCATCGCACCTACACCAACAAAAATCAGAAGCGGAAAAAGCTCCGTCATGATTCCGCAGTCAAAAAGAATTTTAAGTGCGCCCGGATGCTCAGCAGTTCCAAGCACAACCGCAAGCGGAAGATTTACCAGAATCGCGCCAAATCCAATAGGTAGAAGCAGCATAGGCTCGTACTTTTTGTATACCGCAAGAAAAATCAGCAGCGCGCCAACCGCAATCATCGCAAAATTCTGCCAGGTCATCGCCCCAATTCCGCTCGAAAAATAATCCAAAATCAGTTCCATTTTAAAACCTCCATTTTGACTGATTGTCATTATACAGCTTGACTTCCACTGTCATCTTCGGGCTTGACCCGAAGATCTAATTATCAGATTCCCTTGTCAAGCAAGGGAATGACATTTTTGGTAAAATCCGCCGCAGCAAAAAAAAAGACCCTTTGCCCGGTCACCCTGAAACTAACAGGATAATCAGGCAAAAGGTCTTGTTTCTTCAGTTTGCACCGAAGCCTAAGAACCAGACTCAAAGAGCCGGCTGTTGATTCTTAAGGAAGTAACTACTCCCCCTTTGCTTGCAGTAATATTGCAGTAAAAGGGGAGCAGTGTCAAGAGCAAAAACTAAAACTTAAAGTCAGACATTTTTTCGCTTAATGACTTGACGTTCGCTGAATTTTCTAGAACGTGTTCTTTTGAGTCAGCCAAAGTTTCTGTAACTTTTTGAACAGATTCATTAATGGAATTTACTTTGACATTTGTTTCTGAAGTTACTTTGTTCAAATTCTTCATTTCTACAGAAATCTGCTCGCCGCCCTTAAGCATTTCCGCAGCTCCGTCCTTTACGGTTGCTGTTGATTCTGTTAAGCGGCTGATTCCTTCAAGAATCTGCTTGTTGCCTTCAGTCTGTTCAGTCATTGCATTTGAAATTATAAGCTCTTCGTTCTGAACTTTCTTTATGAGAGAATAAATGTTGTTGAACTGAACAGAAACTTCGCTTGCATTTGTGGCAACAGAATTAATTGATTCAGAAAGGCTTCTAAGGTTGTTTTCAATTGACTTTGCGCGCTCATTGCTCTGCTCGGCAAGTTTTCTGATTTCGTCCGCAACAACAGAAAATCCTTTTCCAAATTCACCGGCATGGGCAGCTTCAATCGCGGCGTTCATTGAAAGAAGGTTTGTCTGGCTTGCGATGTCCTGAATAACTTTGCTTGCGTCCATAAGCAATGAAGACTTTTCAAGGACTTCTTCGGAAAGCTCGCTTGCAATGTGGACTTTTTTCATTCCGGCTTCGGATGCGCTTTCAAGCTCCTGGACAGTTCCGTTGTTCTTTTTAAGGCTTGAAGTTACTCCGTTTACGTTTGCAACCATCTGCTCGATTGCGGCGGACGACTGGTCAATTGCCGATGTCTGCTTTTCAATTTCGTCGTTCAGGTGGCGGATGTGCTTGATGATTTCTTCAACAGTTGCGCTTGTCTCTTCAACAGAAGCAACTTGATTTATCATTTCGTCCTTTACGGAATCTGAAATGTTCTTTACATTCGCAATTTCTGAAATCGACTGGTCAACGTGCTCCGAAACTTCAGACGAAACTGACAGCGTGGAATTTACGTCCTTGCTGATTTCCTGAAAAATCGTTCTTATGATTTTGTATGCGTTGTTCAAGTCGTTTATGATGATTCCGAAGTCGTTTCTTGTAACAACCTGCGCCCTCTTTATCGCGTAGTTCTTTTCGGCAAGCGCTCCCAAAATCGCTTTTTCTTGCTGAAGATTGTTCTTTATGTCGTAAGCGGTAACAGAAGTTGTAAGTCCGACTGAAATAAAGCCGAATACCGCCGCAGGAAAAATCACTTTTAAAACGCCCGAAACCGAAGAGTTTGATGCAACGCTAGGAACTAAAAAAGATGCCGTGATAATAAGAAAGCAGCCCAGAAGGTTTACAAGTGTCATCAGTATGATTCGTTCACGGTTTGATGAAGTTACAACGGATTTGTCGAACGGAAGCCAGTGCAAAAAGTGCTCGAAGCGGCTGTTGAAAATTGTGTAAAAGCTGATTCCGTAAAGCAGCATAAAGCCCGTGCAGATAAGAATGATTGAAAGGTACGGAGAGCTTCCTTCAAATGCGGCGAACTGCGTGTCTTTTAAGTGAATCACAAAGCAGGCGAGAAAAGGTATTGCAATTCCCAAAACTAAATTTATTGCAAAAAGCATCTTGCCTGAATATTTCAGCAAAAGATTTATTTTTCTAATAACTTCATCTGTTCCGTCATAAGTTTCTATTTTTTTGCGAAGAAATCTGTAAAAAACAAACGGACACAATGCCGCTACCACATAGGCAAGAATGGTGTAAGGCGAAAACAAAATAGTTGTAAGTTCATCTGTTGTAACAATTCCTGAAACACACAAGTAGACAGGAGCCAGCAAAAATGGTGAAAACGAAGATAAAAGCAGCAGCAAAGGAAGCTTTACATAAAATAATTTTCTGTCAGTTTCTGAAAGTTTTTGTTCCATAAAAAATATTCCTCACAAACAGTATATTTTTATAACAAATCTGTATCAAGTAAAATTTAAATTTTTTACAGAAAATAAATATCAAATTAACAATGCGTAATTTTTAATGCGTAATGTGCGGTTTTTGCTTGTTCGTGAAATTTTTGCACTGTCTGGCAAAACGTATTTTCTTGTTATGAAATTATTTCATTCGCTTGCCAACGCATTTTTTTATCTTGCAGAAAATTTTACGAGCTTCCCAACGCATTTTTTGCTCGTGCGAAATTTTTTACGGTCTGCCCAACGCATTTTTTGCTTGTTCGAAAAGTTTCACGCTTTGCCCAGCACATTTTCTGCTCATGCGAAAAATTTCATAAGCCGAAGTGGCGTGTTTTCTTCAAATGGAATGGTTCCGTTCATCGTCCGCAGGTAATTTTTTGCAACGGAATGATTCCGCAGTATGCCAGCACGTACTTTCAATAAACGGAATAATTTTTTCAGCATAGAATCTCCTTGACAGTCGATATTTAGTTTATTATATTTTTTATTAGTTACATTATGTAACTAATCTAATTGTAACGAGGCGATTCATGAAAAAACTGGTTTTGATTTTATTTGTATTGTTTGCTGCAACCGGCATTTTTGCGCAGTCTAAAGACACTCAAAAAATGAACGTTGAGTTCGGCGGAAAATCCTACGAGCTGAATCTTTTTAAAAACAAGACTGCCGAAGTTTTTGCAGAAAAAGTAAACGGAAAAAGCCTTTCGATGACAAAATACGGCGGATTTGAGTTTTATAGCTACACTGCGCTTGACTACGGCAAAAGCGACTCTTCAACTTCCGCTTACAAGGCAGGGCACGTCTATTACAACTTGGATTTTCAGGCGATTTCCGTTGCCTACGCTGACCACAGCATAGGCTCTGCAAAGGCGGTTGAAATCGGCGAATTTGCGGACAAAAGCGTTTGTGGCGCGCTGAAAAATCTTTCAAGCGGAAGCGTTTTTGTCTTCAAAAAGTCTGAATCCGCTGCGTCTGTTTCTTCAGGCTCAAAAAAGCTCGTTGTTTACTATAGCCTTACAGAGACAACCGCTAAATTTGCAAAGCGCATTGCCGACGAAACCGGCGCGGACTTGTTCCGGCTTGAGTGCAAAGTTCCGTACTCAAAAAATATGAACGAGTGCGACCGCGAGTCAAAGGCGGACATAAAAAACGGAGTTCACCGAGAGCTTGCTTCCGTTCCGGATCTTTCTGGCTACGATGTGGTTTTTGTCGGGACTCCTGTCTGGTCGGACGACATGGCGAATCCTGTTGAGACTTTTCTTTTGCAGGCGGACTTGCGCGGAAAAACCGTTGTTCCGTTCTGCACTTACTGGTCTAGCGGGCGCGATTCAACCTTGAGACGCATTTGTGATTTGAGCAAAGGCGCGAAAACTCTTGGCGGAATCGGTCAGGCTCACACGCAGACGGCGGACGTTTCCGCGTGGCTTAAAAAAATCGGTCTGAAATAAGCGAGGAAAGTTGTCATTGTCCGGCTCGACAGGATAATCTCCTGTAGTGAATACGTCTGGTCAATGTTCGTATAAACCTAAAATAAAGATTGCCTTGTCACGCAAGGCAATGACAAAAAGACGGAAAAATTTATGAAAAAATCACTTTTGTTTTTTGGAACTTTTTTAGCGATGGCTACAGCATTTGCGGCGGAATCTGGCAAACCAGCTGGACAAGCCGAAAAAACTGTAAGACTGAACAGCGGCTACGAAATGCCGGTCGCGGGGCTTGGAACATGGACTTTGACAGGCGAAACCTGCGAGAATGCCGTTTATTCCGCGCTCAAAACCGGCGTGCGTCTGATTGACACCGCAAAATACTACGGAAACGAGGCGGAAGTTGGCAGTGCAATTCAGCGTGCGATTGCGGAAAATCTTTGCACGAGGGAAGAGATTTTCGTTACGACAAAAATTGTTCCGTGGTCGTCTGACCCGGTTGCGGACATAGAGGATTCGCTTAAAAAACTAAAAGTTGACTACATTGACTTGTGCCTGCTCCACCAGCACGGAAGCGGCGACGACAAGGTTTACCGCGCAATGGAAAAAGCGTGCAAGGAAGGAAAAATCCGCTCGATTGGAATCTCGAACTTTTACACGCCACGTGAGGTTGAGCATTTTGTCCGCGACTTTGAAATCAAGCCTGCCGTGATTCAAAACGAGAACCACATTTTTTATCAGGGAACAGTGCTGCGCGACTGGTGCGAAAAATACGGAATCCGTCTTGAAAGCTACTATCCGTTCGGCGGACGCGGCAATACAAAACAGAGTCTTGAAAATCCAGTGATTTTGAAAATCGCCGCCGCTCACAAAAAAACTTCCGCGCAGGTGATTGTCCGTTGGCATATTCAAAGCGGATTCATCGCGATTCCCGGCAGCTCAAACCCAAAGCACATCGCCGAAAACTACGGCATCTGGGATTTTTCTCTGACAGATAACGAGATGGCGCAGATTGCAAAGCTGAACACCGGAAAAAGGTATGAAAACTGGTAGAAAGCGGCGCTGATTTTTTAAGTTGGAGGAATTTTATCTTCTATGCTGCCGGAAACTCAAATCTTTTTTCCGAGTAAACTATCTTAAATTCTCAATCGCTTTCTCAAGCAGTCGGATTGTCTCGGTGTTGTCAGCGCGGAATTTCTCGTCGCGGCCTGTAACAAGGAATTCAACGGTTGTTCCGAGCGCGTGTGAAATTCTTACTGCCTGAACTGCATTCGGAAGCCGGTCGCGGTTAATCCAGGACT
>OQVN01000538.1_pt1 | contig 14404 bp, 11 predicted proteins | sample 1691621 | NCBI WGS metagenome assembly OQVN01 (sample SAMN03418278, study PRJEB22391) | human gut metagenome | biome: human-gut; feature: organic feature; material: feces | host: Homo sapiens | place: Tanzania | collected 2013-01 | reverse complement strand
AACGCGTAAGCGGCACGATCACCGCCACGAGCGAAGACGACTTCAATCAGGTCATTTCGTCGCGCGGTCTGAAATGCTATTACGTCCATGCCACGGGAAAGGGCGACGCAAGCAAACTTTCAAAACTCGACACCGCGCTGGTGTTGCAGTTTTGCCGACAGCTCGCGTCGATGCTGAACGCCGGCTTGCCTCTTATTAAGTCGCTGGAAATGCTTTACGAACGCACCGAGAAACCGAAACTCAAAAACGTGCTTGCCGCATTGTTTGAAGAGGTTCAGAAAGGTAACTCTCTTGCGGAGTCGATGGGTGCGCTTCCGGGCGTATTCCCCAACCTTCTCGTGAGCATGGTCAAGGCGGGCGAAATGAGCGGTAAACTGGAAGAGACTCTTATCCGAATGGCGGACTATTACGAAAAGGAAAAAAAGAGAAGAGGGCAAATCAAATCGGCAACGTCGTATCCGAAAATCGTTATGGCGATTTGTCTTGTCGTCGTTGTGGTTTTGCTTGTCTGGATTATGCCGAAGATGATTTCGATGGTGTCCGAAGATAAGTTGCCGCTGGTCACGAAAATCCTGCTGAAAATCAAGGACTTCATCATGAAGGACTACATACTGATTATCGGCATCGTCGCCTCGCTTATTATTTTCATCCCGATCGTTAAGCGAATCGAGGCGGTTGACCTTTTCGTTTCCAAAATGAAAGTCAAAATGCCGGGCATCGGAAAATTGCAAAAAATGATTTATACGTCGCGTTTTGCAAGTTCGCTTTGCACGCTGACGAGTTCGGGCGTACATCTTCTCGACGCGCTGACGATGGTGTCGGAGATGATGGACAACACTTACGTATCAAGGCAGATCGACGACGCTGTCGAAGCAATCCGCAGGGGCGAGTCGATATCCGCCGCGTTGCAGACGGTCGACGCGTTCGACCCGCTGCTTACGACAATGATATTCGTCGGTGAAGAATCAGGTTCTCTGGACGAGGTTCTCGGGCAGACCGCCGCTTATTTCGAAGACGAAGCGGACACTGCAATCAAGAGTCTTACCGCAATGATAAACCCCGCCCTTATGGTTGTAATGGCGGTTGTCATCGGCGTAATACTTATCGCAATACTTATGCCTATGTTCTCGATGTACGACTCGATAGGCACGGATACCGAATAAAGGGCAGATTTGGAGCAAAATTATGATTTACTACTACTTGAACAACGACAAACTCAAAGCGATGTTTGCGACGGCGGGCGGAAAGAGAATTACCGTGAAAGAATTTTACGATATGGATTTTCCCAGTGAATTTCTGAACGACCCGAGCGCAACCAATATCGACCTTCAACTTACCGAAGCGATGCTCGATATGATCCGCAAAAACGATATCAAGTCGAAAGCGGCGAAATTCGTCCTTGAAAACAACAAGATACCGTTCCGCGAGATGATTTTGCCTTACGCAAAGCCGTCGATTCTGTATCCGATAATTTCGGCGGAACTTTTCACGGATAAAAAACTTGCGGAAAGCCACACCGTCGACTTTGTCGAGATCGACAGAAATATCGAAGATCCCGACGAAGAGATGCAGGAAGCCGCGCTGAACTCCCCCGAAGAGGGCGAGGAAGAACAGGAAGAGAAGAGCGAAAAGAAAAAGAAAGCGAAAAAGGCGCGTCTTATGATCACGTACATAGACAACCTTGTCATCGAAAACCTGAAAAAGTGCTGCCGCGAAGTCGGCATGAAACTTACGGCAATCGATATTTCGCAAAGCGCGCTGTCGAAACTCGTCGATTTTATGAAAGAAGACCTGCCGCAATATTTCGTGCTTGTCGACTATCGCATGACGTCGATTACGTCGTATCTTTTCGCGGATTACAAGCACGTCTTCTCGCTGTCGAAACCCATTTATTCGATGCCCAACGAAAACTATGCGAACGAAATGGCGTTTTTCATCAACGATTTTTCCGGCATCGTGAGCGAGGCGATTCAGTTCTTCCGCTCGAAATATACCGATTACAAATTCGACGACGTGTTTATCACGGGCGACCTTGACAGGTTCCAGTCGGTTGAAAGCGACCTTTACGGTTTCATGGGGCTTAACGTCAAGATGCTTCCCGTACCCGAAAGCGTATCGGGCGTCGAGCAACTTGATTTCAACGCGCTTGCACCGCTTATCGGCACAATGCTCAAATAACGAGGTGGATTATGGCAAAGAGAAAGAGAAACATAGATTTTATCGCCGCGCAAAAGGCGATGGGAAAATCGGGGCAAAGCACCTCGTTTGAGTTTATTCTTGTCGTTACGGTCGTCGTGGTGGCATGCGCGATGGTCGGGTGGTATCTTGTGGCGCGTTCGCAGTACAACACTGCCGTGTCCGACCTTGAATCCGCCAAGACGGAACTCACCAATCAGAAAAACACGCTTGCCAAGAACGAAGACAAGTTCAAAAACTTCACGGTGATGCTTGACAAAAACGGCAACCCCGTGACGAAGGGCACCGACAGATACGGCAACACGATTTATCAATACGAGTCGTTGACGGAAGTCGCGACGCGCGTTGCAAACGCACTTGCGGGCGCGCAGGCGACGTCGAAAGAAGCAGACGCCGCGATAAATCTTACCGGCACGATTTTCGACATAATCTTCACAAGCGCGCAAAAGACGGAGTGCAAGGTGACACAGTTCACTTTCACCAACGGCAGGATCACGTTAAAACTTACGGGCAAGGGTTCCCAGTCGATGAGAAACTACGTTTCGGCGATTAAGGAAAACGGCAGCGGCTATATTCAGAGCGTCGAGCCGTCGATGGACACCGCCACCGATTTTTCGGTAAGTTTCGACGTCGTGAACGATAAACTTTTCGGCGGCAGCGACAAATAAGGAGGACGGGAAAATGACGATTAACAGAAAAGAAAAAATATTGATTTTCGTGCTTATCCTGTTCCTGCTTGTAGGCGGCACGTACACTCTTGGCATCATGCCGAAAAACAACGACAAAAAAACCGCTCAGGAAGAGTTGCAGACGGTCGAAGGCGACATCGCGAAGGTTAAAAAGCAAACCGACGCGGTGAGCCCGGCAAGGTACAACAAGCTCGTTGAAGAAATCAGACAAAACGAGGCGGCGTACAAACAGCTCACCAGCACCAAAAACAACCTTAACGAGGAACTTCTGCCCAGCAATATGCCCGGACATCAGGACTCTGTGGCGATTGCGGAAACGCTGTACAAGTTCTTTGGCGACCTTGGTTTCAACGTTGAGATAAGCCTTGGCAGGCCCGTCACGACGTCCACCAAAAAGGTTTACACCATATCGAGCGCATACAAGACGGACATGCAGACGCTTTACAAGGTGACCGACGCGATCGCGCGCGTGAAGTCGTACAATCTGACGTATCTTTCGATGACGCCGGACGGAAACAACGTTTCGGGCACGTTCTCGATGACGATCACGTACATTCTGAACGAATAGCACGACATTACTTGTGCGGAAGCGGCACCTTAAAATAAAGGATATTATATTATAATATAACGAAAAGTTACGAAAAACGCGCGAAAGGCAATAATGGTGGGTTTCCCTTCCGGGAGATTGCCACAGCATCGCAAACGATGCTTCGCAATGACATTATTTTCGAAAGCGCAGTCGCAAAGATAAGACGGGAAAAATAAAAAAGTACGATTGACGGAAGGAGGTCAATTATGCTGACGTTATTAAAAAATATAGAAAGGTTTAACAAGCGGTACAATAAAAAACGCGGCAGCGCGATGCTTATGGTACTTATGACTATGGCGATTATTATCGTCGTAGGCACTTCTATGCTCTTTGTGACGCTTTCCTCCTTCTCGAACAGCATTGCGGACACCCAGCAGGAACGCGCGTACAACGCCGCGCTTGTAATGACCGAAACGCTGAAAAGCTCCTCATATCTCGGCAAACTTATCGAAAGCAATACCTTTGAGCTTGAACAAGATACTCCCGTCAAACTCAAATTCGACAACGGCGATCTTGACGATGAACTTGACGATTTCACAATAATCAACGGTGTGAAAGTTTACATCACGCTTACAAACGCGTCAAAGGAAAAGACGTCGCTTGACAGCGTGCTTGTCGACGTAAGGGGCGTAAAAGGCTCGCAAGAAAGAACGGTGAGCTTCACTTATAACAAAGAAACGACAGTTAAAAACGTTACGCTCAAAGACACGTTCGGTAACGCATTGGTAACGAACAACAGTTTGGGCGGAGAACAAAAACGCGACGACCTTGTTTTCAAGAGAATCGAGGGCGATATTTCCATAAACTGTTGGGATGAAGAAGTCGTGAACGGGAAAACCGTGAAGAAGATGACCACCCGATACTTCAACCCGATTATTCTTGAAGGTCTTACGGGCAGTATCTTTGCCAACGGCGATCTTATCATCGGCGCTGCCGACAACGTTATAAAAGTTCAGGGCAATATCTATTGCGACGGCAATCTTACAATACGTGGGCTTGACCTTGGCGTAAATCTTCCCGCGCTTTTCAAAAAAACGTACAAAACAAAATATATCAAATACAGCACAATCGGCAACAAGACTTTTGCAGGCTTCGATATCCTTGGCACTGGCGAATACATAGAGCGCGAACAAATGGGCAAAGTGAACGAGGCGATGTATCTGAAATACAAAACGGATGACGGCGACGACGACTTTTTGCCGTTGCAGGTTTATGACGAAGTCTCGCACTACACCCTTATGGATCGCGCGGACGAAAATGCCGAAACGTACACTTTCTGGACAAAAAACTGGGAGAAAGGCGGCGAGGTTGAAGAAGTCACGATAACGCTCAGGGTAAAAGTTAACGGCGAGTTGCAGGCGGTTGACGCGACGTACAATAACAAAAGCGGCGTCAATAACTCGCAATATCTCGGCGCGACGATGTATTCCACGCCCGAATGCAAACCCGAAGACATGATAATGCAGTATCCGAAGGGCGGCAACGTATATTGCAGCGGCGATATTATCTTTGACAGGGTAAACTATGGATATAACTGGGTTTATGCGCCGGCAGCATTAGGCCACAGCACCGAATACAAATATCACGACCTGGCGATTTATGACAGCACCGACAAAGGGACAATAAACGCTTCAAACAAAGAGGATCGTGAAAAAGTTGAAAACGCCACCGTGTCTTACAACAAAACCAAGATGAGAGGCGACATATTCTGCATGGGACGTATGATTATTGCGCCCGAAAATCTTGCGCTCACGTCCAAAAGCACCGGTTATAAAGACGAAGCCTTGGTATTCACGAGAATGAACAGTTCAAACATCAACCGTTATTTTGACAATGAAACTTTCAAAAGCGAAAATTTCTTCTCGCGTTTACAAGCGCTACTTGGTTTTGACGGTGATAAATGGAACAAAAACGCAGGCAGTTTTAATTACAACGCATACGAAGAAACAGGTTCTTACAGATTTGTATACGAAAGAAAAAATACATTAACATATAATGTTGTTCACAGTTTCAAGGATAACAGTAACGTCAAAAGCTTTTTAACCGCGTTAAAAAACCATGGACAAAGCAATTTGAAAAACGCCTTGGTAGGGGTATTCGACAAAACAATAAACGACAGCAAATATATCTTAAAAGGCGACGGCTACTTGCCCGGCATGGGAACGGGAGACGGCGAGCATTACGTGCTTCATCCCGTAGAATTCAGCAAAACTTCCAACATTTATATTTATAACTGGAATTATGCGTCGCTTATTGAAAATACGGAAAAGAAAGAAGGCTCGGAAGAAAAAGTAAAGGTGCAGCGCCAACTTAACAGCACCTCGCTTGTGGAGGAGTCGCGCGTGGACAATACGCTCAATAATACCTCGGTCAGCACGGTAAACGGCGTAACTTACAAAGCCGCGCTCACGGTAAAATATCAGACTCTCAACGTAAACGAGATTTACGTAGGCAGCGGCAATATCGAGGCTGTCGGTATCGACGCGTTCGGTTATGAAAGCGAAGCCGGCGTGAGAGCGAAAAAAATCGACACCATTGGCGCTATGATTTCAAGCGAATATCAGGAGCAGAGCCTTCTTGATCTTATTATGCAAGTTAATGGTTGTGATAAAAAGACGGCGCTTGAAAAATTGAAAAATGATTATTTGAAGATTGACGACAAAGTATATACGGGATATGCCGACTTAACATACAGCATTAAGGATGACGAGAAAGGAAACGACTGCATATTCTTGAAATATGATCTTATCGCATTAGCTGATTATGAATGCACATATTATCATAGAAACTTTGATACATCTAGGGAAATTGCATGGAAGAAGAAAGATGGCGGCGAGGTCAAATATATTTTATTGCCCAGGGTGTTGTATAGGGACAAAAAGTTTTACATTGTAGATCAAATAACAGGTGATTGGGAAGATTATAATCCCAAGAAACAAGACGAACTGAATGATTTTATGAAAGAAACCGGGTTTTCTCTTGAAGTAATTCAGCGGGTACAGAACAATGAATTCAAATTCAGCGACGGATTATACGGAATCGATGATACCAAGTTAAAAGAAATTGTAAAGACGTATATAGATAATCAAAAGGTTATCGAGAAAAAAGAATATGACGTTTTTCAATATAGAGGGGATGGCACGTTCGGGTTTAATTCGGTTGATAAAGGTGAGACCAGAAAACTTGCGTTTAAAGTCGGAACGTTTAGTTTCACCGACAACTTAGGAACCACAGGCATCATTGCGACGAATAAAGACAAGGCTGAGTATAATAAACCGCAAATTGTCTTAACGTATGATGACATAAAAGACGTGGTTGAAAATTATGCCAACGTCAAACAACTGGCGCTTTTAAGCAAAAGCTACAATAGCGACAATAGCGACCATAGCGACCATAGCGACCAGAATAGTTTCAAGGCGATTACGGGCAAAGACGTCGATGTTGATAATATGATAAAAGCCGACAAGACAACCAAAGTCGGCGAAAGCGCATTCTTATCCGTGCGCGCGTTCAGTGACGAAGATCACGGAATGTATCTGCGCTCATCCAACGCGCGGTATGCGAACGCGGACAAAAATTCAAGCGTTTCCGCGGTTTTCAGGGAAATTATCGACGAAGGGTTTGCAAAAGTCGCGATACTTAAAACAACCAAACTGACCGAAGATTTTATGCGTAAACAAATCAATGAAGGAAAAATCACGGTCAAAGAATACAACCAGGTAAGCGAAGTACAGGACGACGCGTCGCTGAACCCGTTAAGGGAGCTTAAACAGGATTATTTAATATTGAAAGAACTGTATGAAGGAAGTAAAAAAATTTCTATCGACGAGCTTAATAACATGTGGGCAAATAATGATCCAAAGGGTAGAACTAACTTCTATGACATTAGCAACCTTGCGAACATGAATGGTCTTGTTGAATTTCTCGGGATAGGGTGGAACGAGAAAAATATCAATAATGTATGGACGTACATTAGACACAAGCTTACTAAACTTGGCCCCGACAATAAGTTTTATGCGATTTACAACAACGATAGCGTCGACAATAACGTGCGCGTTTTACGGTTCACAAACAGCATCGACAACAACGTCACGCCGTTGACTTGCGACAATACTTTCGGCTTGGATCCGCTGTATTGTACTTATGACGAAAACGGAAATCCCATTGGCGGAAATCAAGGCGGTGTATTTACCAACATTAAGCGGACCGGAATACGTACGCAGGTTGACTATACCATATCCGAAGACACGTATTTCAACTTCGGTAAGGACGGCGGCGGTATAAATACCGGGTTAGATGGTCAAGATCCCGTCATCTTTGGCGCGAGCAAAGATGACGGCGTAATCGCCAAGATTGACCAACTGAACAATACAAAACGTATGAATATTACAATCGACGCAACCGAAAAAGACGTTTACGTTTATATCAACGCGCCTTCGAAATATACCAAAGTCGAAAGCGGGAAAGGTTCATACGTGCAAAACGGCGACGAGTACACGCTTGTTGGCGAAGGCAAGGGTGATTACGAACTTCAAGCGGGCATTGAGTTCAGAAAATGCAGCTGGCGCGTTAAGGGCAGTCACAACGCCTATATTATGCTTGTCGGCGATACTTCCATCAATGCAAACGCATATAAACTCAGCATCAACACGAGCGGCGGCGTTTTCGATAACTCGGCGGACAGAAGCGACTCGATGCTCGGCACGCATTTCTACTCGGGCTTCTACACCACCTATTCGGGTTCTTATTCGATGAAGGGTGAAGACAAAAGCAGCCTTAAACTTGCGGCAAAGGAAATCAGCACTGTCGAAAGCGGCAATCTGTGCATTATCGGGACGATGGGCAACCAGTTGCTTCTGGGACGTGGCGGTTATATCAACGGGTTTGTGTATCTTCCCAACGGTAAATACGTCAACAACTCCACGGGCTTTTTGGGAATTCTGCCCAACGCATATTCAAACAACAACCAGGCAACAATTGTCGCAAAAGATATTTCGGTCAAAGGCAGTAATATCGGAAACCTGGTCTTCCAGGCGTTTGACGTATCGTCAAGCGCGGGCGGCGCAGGCAGCGATATCGATATCGACTATATCGAATCAAGCGAAAAGATAACTTATACCAAATGGAATTTCGGCGGGTACTATTACGGCTAAAATGAAAAAGGTTTTGAAACGCTTAAAACTGAATAAAAAAGGTTTTACCTTTGCCGAATGTATCGTTGCAATCGCGTTGTTTGCGATCGTCGGCACGCTGGCGTTCACCATGTTCAACACGGCGACGCGCTATATGTCCAAGGCGAAAAAGGAAGAAGCCAAAAGGTCGCAGGCGCAGGAGCAGGCTCTTTTGAACACGTTTATGTACAACGACCAGTATATCGTGTATCCGCACAGTATTTTGCAGGTATCGTACATCAGCACGTCGAAAGGCAAAGTGGAGCAGTACGCGGCGGTGCTTAATTACGACACCGATTACGGCTCGGTACCGTTTGCGATTTCAATCGAACCCACCAAAGTGCAGGCGACGACTTATCCGATATACCCGTTCACAAGGTATCAGGTGACGTCGGACAAGGGCACAAAACGCTGGATTTTTATTTTCAACGACGACGTTGAGTCTTACGACCTTAAAAACACGAAAGACGTCGAAAAATACTCGCTTCCCAAAGAATGGGTAACAAACAACTATAAGAGCTGACATGAGAAAACTCGCAAAAATCTTAAAAAATAAAAAAGGCTTCACCTTGGTCGAGGCGATCGCGGTCGTCGCCATTATGGGTATTCTCGCAACGGTTATCGGCGGGCTTGTCACGGCGGGCACGACGGCTTATATGCGCCAGAAAGAAAACGCCGCCGCAAAAGACCTTGGCACAATCGTCCAGAACGAGATCAAGCGGGCGGCAAGGTCGTCGGTTGAGGTATATTTGCAGGATGAGAACGACAATCTCCCTGTTGCCGACAACGAGATTACAATCGATGGCGTTGTAAAAACCCATACAATGAAAAACGAGCCGAAAAAAGAGCACAGTGTGTTTTTATCCAAAAACGGCAAGCTCTTTTATGCAAAGGGCAACGAAGAACCCCAGGAATACTTCACTGATCCTAATCGGGAGGCGGAAGGACGCGCGTTTTACGGCAGTTTCACAATCAAGGTTTATTTCAAAGCGATTGTCAACACCTTTGATGAGATTACGTCCGTCAAGGTGTTCTGCGACGTCTATAACGCCAAAGGGCAAATAAAATTCGACTCCCCGGGGCTTGAAATCGACTTTATCGAGGCGGATTACAGCCAGTCGACGAAACCCAAAGACTTCATAGGTATTTTCAGTTTCGAGCAGGGCAATAGCGGCGCAATCGAACCAGACGGCGACGGTTATAAATACAAAAACATGCTGGTCGTAGGAGATAGAAACAAAGAGTTCGCCAAATTCTATTTCAGACTCAAGGGAAACGGTTGATAAAATGGAACTTGGCCATCTGTTATTCACGATATTTTCCGCATTTTTCGGGCTTGCGGTCGGCAGTTTTCTGAACGTTTGCATTTACCGCATTCCCAAAGGCACGTTTTTCACCGAAAAACACAGTTATTGTCCGAAGTGCGGGCAGCCGCTGAAATGGTACGATATGGTGCCGGTTTTCAGCTGGATTTTTCTTGGCGGAAAGTGCAGGAATTGCAAGGAAAAAATCTCCGCAAGGTACCCGATTGTGGAGTCGCTCAACGCCGTATTGTGGACGTTGTCGGCATATTTTATCGGGCTTAACGCCAACGCGTTCATATACGACGCGCTGTTTTCGGTACTCATCGTGATGACGTTCATAGATATCGACACGAAAGAGATCCCGAACGGCATCGTCGTGTTCATCATAATTTTGTCGATCCCGCTGTTTTTCACGGCGAAGGACGTCGTGTGGTGGCACAGGCTTGTGGGCGCGGTGGTTATCAGCGTGCCGCTTTACGTAATCGCACTCGTGACGGGCGGCATCGGCGGCGGCGACATAAAACTTTATTTTGCGCTGGGGCTTGTGTTGGGGCTTTACCCGACGCTTGTGTCGGCGTTTATCGCGATAGTGTCGGCGGGGCTTATCGGCGGCGTACTTTTGCTGACGAAAAAGGTCAGAAAGGGGTACGAGCTTCCGCTTGGTCCGTTTATCGCGCTTGGTGCGGTGGTCACGGTTTTTGCGGGCACGCCCATAATCGACGGCATAAAAAACTTATTCGGAATATAATATTTATATATCATAAGGAGAAGAGATGCAAAGAGGAGCAAGTTTAGGCGACATCCTGATAGAGAAAGGCTTTGTCAAGCAGGCGCAACTGGATGACGCAAAACGTTGGCAAAAAACCCATCCCAACGAAAAAATCAGCGCGATATTGTTGTCGCGCGGCATTATCACCGAGGACGCGATGCTCTCTGCGATGGCGGAGCGTTTCAACACGACCTATATAAATACGGAGCTTGTCGTCCGTCGTCCCGAAATTCTGAAAAACGTACCGGAGCAAATCGTCAAAAAGCACTGCATAATGCCGCTTGACCTGAAAGCGGGGCAGATCATCATCGCCACGCACGATCCGCACGACATCGGTGCGTTCGAGGACGTAAAGATGGTCACGCGTATGGACGTCGGTTTTGTCCTTGCGCCGCAGCGTATCATCGAAAGCGCGATTGAAAAGTACTACACCAACGCCGGCAACTTCTTCGTGTCGGACGAAGCGACGCAAAAGGTTGTCCAGCAGACTTCGGCGGCAACCCAGCAAAAGTTGTCCGAAATCGAAAGCCGCGTTGACAACACTCCTGTCGTCAAACTTATCAACAGCCTTATCACGCAGGCGTACATGCGCCGCGCGTCGGATATTCATATTGAGCCGTTTGAGGAGCAAATCCTTGTCCGCATGCGTATCGACGGCGAGCTTGTCGAATGTATGCGCTTGGACATTTCCACGCTTAACAGTATCGTTTCGCGTTGTAAAATCCTTGCGGGCATCAACATTGCTGAAAAGCGAATCCCGCAGGACGGCCGTATCGACTTCAACAACGGCGACATCAACATCGACCTTCGTGTCAACACACTGCCCACGATTTACGGTGAAAAGGTCAATATGCGTCTTCTTGCAACCGAGGACGCCGCGCTTATCACGCTTCCCGACCTTGGCATGCCCGACAAACTGTTTGAACAGTTCTCCCGCATCATCAAAGCGCCGAACGGGATCATTCTTGTCACGGGGCCTACGGGTTCAGGTAAATCGACGACGTTGTACGCCGTCCTTAGCGAACTCAACAAACCGAACGTCAATATAACGACGGTCGAAGACCCTGTCGAAAAGCAAATCTTCGGCGTCAATCAGGTGCAAACCAATGCAAAGGCGGGCTTAACGTTCGCAAGCGGACTTCGCGCAATCCTGCGTCAGGACCCGGACATCGTCATGATCGGTGAAATTCGTGATACCGAAACCGCCGAAATCGCAATCCGCGCCGCTATCACGGGCCACTTGGTTTTGTCGACGCTGCACACCAACGACGCCGCGTCAAGTATCGTCCGTCTTATCGACATGGGCGTTGCGTCATACATGGTCGCGTCGTCCGTGAACTGCGTTGTCGCGCAAAGGCTTGTCAAAAAACTTTGCCCGGAATGCAAGAGAAAACGCGAAATCAAGGCGGAAGAAGCCGCACTTCTGAAAGATCCGTCAATCACTCATATTTATGAGCCTGTCGGCTGTCCCCGCTGCGGCAACACCGGCTACAAGGGACGTACCGCAATTTACGAAATTATCGAAATCGACAGCGACCTTCGCCGTATGATCTCCGAGGGCAGGACAACCGAGGAAATCCGCGACTTCGCCAAAGAGCACGGCGCAACGTTTTTGGAAGACAGCATCCGCACGCTCATCGGCAACGGCACGACGTCCATGTCCGAGTTCTACCGCCTTATTTACAGCATTTAATAAACGAATTATTATATTTGTCATATTTGTGCATACGAATATTGACAAAATACTGTTTTGGTGTTAAAATTCTTATATATTTCATATAATAAAGTAGGAGGAGTGAATATGGCAACAGTTTCTTTTGAACAAAACGTAGTAATAAGAGACAAACAAAAGGTTGAAGAAATCAAACGCGCCTTGAACCAAAACACTTCTTCGTTTACAGACGTAAAGGCATCAGAGAAAGACAAACTTCCTGAAAACGCAAGTAAGGTATGGTTCAATCGTTAAGAGAAATTCTTTCAATCGAAAATTCCGACAAGACCTCTTTACAAGAGGTCTTTTCTTCGTTTAAGAGTTTTAAGGGCGACGAAGATATTGAGAGTTTTTTACAAAATAAAGCAATCCCGAATGAAGAGCAAAATATATCTCGTACATACCTGATTATCAATGACGAAAAATGGGAAAAAAACGAAATACAAATTGACGGTTATTTCTCATTGGCGTTGAAAGTTATTAAATTGGGCGATATCAGCAACACAAAGAAGAAAACAATCGCAAAAAGTACTGACCAAGACGACGTTGCGGCTTATCTGATCGGACAACTTGCAAGGAGCAAGGATACGGACAAGGGCGTAGGGAAACTTGTGTTGGAAGAGGCATTGTCAAGGATAAAAAGCAGTCAAGACCTTGTCGGTGGAAGGATTGTATATCTCGATTGCAAAGAGGCAGTGAAGCCTTATTATGAAAAACAGGGGTTTAAAGAATTACAAAATAATCCGGGCGATAAAACACTTTGGCAAATGTACAGAATAATATAAAATGAACTCTGCAAAAACTTGCAGAGTTTTTTAATAAAAAAAAGCGAGGCGTTTGCCTCGCTTAATGTTTTGTGGTTAAAATTATGAATTAGGGATTTTGAGTGCTGCCTTGAATGTTTACATCATTAGTACCAGGTGTTGCTACTTGTTTAACAACGCCTTCGGCGTCAATTTGATAAGTTATATCGCCTTTAACACCTTGTTTGCCTTGATATTGAACATAGATAACCTTGTTTCCAAGTGCGACGCCAAATGATTTGCCTTTTTCGCCTCTAACTTTATTGGTGTCAGTTGTAACTTTTGCACCATATTGTTTGGTTAAGGCACTTACAAGTGTTTTTTCCGTATCCGCTGTATCGGTGGTGGTGTACTCTACGGTAGCGATGGTGCCATTTGCGGGAAGTTCAACACTATGTTCAACAATCCAAGTCGAGATAAAGTCTGCAATACCTTTTGCTTCTGATGCCATGGTTTTGTCTGTTTGTTTGTTCAATTGTGAAACCGTAACACCGGCGACCGTGCCTGCAAGGACTGCCATGATTGCGATTACGACGATAAGTTCAACGAGCGTGAAGCCCTTTTTGTTTTTTCTAAGTTTTAACATTTATGTTAATCCTCCACTATAATTATTTCAAAATTTGAGCATACAGGGCAAAAAATCCTTATTTTGCGACGTTTTGTCCGATATTTTTTGTTCAGGGAAAAATGCATAAAAAAATGTCATAGTTTCCCTTTACATCTATCATTATACTTTATAAAATATGCCCCGTCAATACTTTTTTTGAAAATACTTAAATACTATAATAGTACTATATTGTATAATAGTCCAAAAAAGTCCCATTTTTGTGCAACTTTCGCCCATTCAATGCGCATATTCAAATATTTTCATACGTTTTTTTAAATTTTTCCCAGCAAATACTAACATTTACCAAAATTCATACAGGGTAATCGGCGCAAACTGCGCTGTTGAAATCGCATTGTCGGGGCGGCAATGCTCACTCTTATGCTTGTTTGCGCCTTTTCCCCACGGGTACACAGTATCCCGCGGGGTCCCCGATAACTGCACTTTTGAAATCACATTATTGCAAGCAATAATGCTCACTCTTTTGCTTGTGTGCGCCTTTTTCTCCGCGTCGTATGCTTCATTCTTGACCAGACAATCGTCGCAAGCGACAAATGATAAATATAAT
>OQVN01000536.1_pt1 | contig 14429 bp, 10 predicted proteins | sample 1691621 | NCBI WGS metagenome assembly OQVN01 (sample SAMN03418278, study PRJEB22391) | human gut metagenome | biome: human-gut; feature: organic feature; material: feces | host: Homo sapiens | place: Tanzania | collected 2013-01 | reverse complement strand
CTGTGCTTCGGACCGATCATTATAAATAACACTTACCGTATCGGGCAATTCAGGAAAGCAGCAGAGGTGAAGAATCATGAATACAGCAGAAGTTCTGGTGAAATGTCTTGAAAATGAAGGTGTGGAGTATATATTTGGAATTCCGGGGGAAGAGAACCTGGATGTCATGAATGCACTGGTCAATTCCAAAATTCGTTTCATTACGGTGCGTCATGAACAGGGAGCCGCATTTATGGCGGATGTCTATGGCAGACTGACAGGCAAAGCGGGCGTCTGCCTGTCTACGTTAGGACCCGGAGCTACGAATTTGGTCACCGGTGTGGCAGATGCCAATTCGGACGGTGCACCGCTTGTGGCGATCACCGGACAGGTGGGAACCGAGAGAATGCATCTGACGTCCCATCAGTATTTGGATCTGGTCAATATGTTCTCACCGATCACAAAGCGCAGCAAACAGATCGTGAAACCGGATACGGTCAACGAGATCGTCCGGATCGCATTCAAATACGCAGAAAGCGAGAAACCGGGGGCCTGCCATATCGATCTGCCGTGTAACATTGCGGGAATGCCCGTGGAGGAAGGAACAGGGCAGCAGCCCCTGCGTCACCATTCGGGCAATATCGAGATGGCTGACATTACAAGTATAGAAGAGGCAGCAGGTGCCATATTCCAGGCCAAGCGTCCCATTATGCTAGTGGGACATTCCGCTGTGCGCAACCGCGCATCCCGTGCCATTACGGAATTCGCGGAGAGTCTGAAGATCCCTGTGATCAACACCATGATGGCCAAGGGAATCCTGTCCTACGAGCATCCGTATTCCCTGTGGACCATCGGTATCCCGCAGGAGGATTATGTGGATATCGCCCTGGAGCAGGCAGATCTGGTCATTGCGGTGGGATACGACATTGTGGAATATGCTCCCAGAAAATGGAATGCCGGGAATAAGCACAGAGTACTTCATATTGATACAAGATCCAGCCATATCAACCAGCTCTATCAGCCGGAGATCGAAGTGATCGGCGATATCTCGTATTCCCTGCGTCAGATCGCCCTGCGCTGCAGCCGGAATATCGAGCCGCAGTGGGCACTGGACATCCGTAAGAAAATGGTAGAGGAATATGAGAGCTATCAGAAGGATACTTCTTATCCCATGAAGCCGCAGAAGATCCTCTATGATATCCGGAAAGTGATGGCTCCGGACGATATTGTGGTATCGGATGTGGGCGCGCATAAGATGTGGATCGCCAGACATTATCACTGCTACGAGCCGAATACCTGTATCATATCCAACGGATTCGCCACGATGGGAATCGCCGTACCGGGCGCGATCTCAGCCAAGCTGATCAATCCTGAGAAAAAGGTCCTGGCGGTGACGGGAGACGGCGGCTTCATGATGAACTGCCAGGAGTTCGAGACGGCGTTACGGGAAGGCATTCCCTTCGTGACACTAATCTTCAACGACAGCAGCTACGGCTTGATCAAGTGGAAACAGCAGGACCGTTTCGGCAAGAGCTGTTATGTGGATTTCGGTAATCCCGATTTTGTAAAGTTCGCGGAGAGCATGCATGCCATCGGTTACCGGATACAGTCCGCGGAAGAACTGATCCCGACGCTGGAGAAAGCTTTCGCCCAGAAGGTCCCGGTGATCATTGACTGCCCGGTGGACTATGGAGAGAATACCAAGCTGACCAGGCATCTGAAGGAGATCTGTGCACAACTAAGAGCAGAAGAACAAACTTCTGCGGATGATAAAAAGGAGTGATAGTGTGGAAACATTCCGGGAGAGAATGCTCGCGGTGGCCCGAATCGGACAGGAAGAAGACGGCGGCATCAGCAGGGTATTCGGAAGCACGTATTATAAAGAGGCAGCGGAAAAAGTCAGACAGGAAATGGAGACTTTGGAGATGCGTTCGTATATCGATCCGGTGGGAAACGTACACGGAATCTATGCGGGAGAGGATCCGCAGGCAGGAGAGGTGCTGGTGGCGTCCCACCTGGACACAGTAAAGGAAGGCGGCGTCTATGACGGACTGCTGGGGATCATGGCCGGCCTGGAATGTGTACGCATGCTGCAAAAGGAGGGCAGACGCCTGCCGTATGATGTGCATGTGATCGCTACCAACGGCGAGGAGGGCAATGTGTTGGGCGGAACCTTTGGCAGCAGATGTCTCATGGGCATGGCTCCCACAGATGATGCTGCCTATCTGGAACTGGCCGCAAAATGCGGATTCACCGAACAAGACCTGCGGGACAGTGTCTATGATACCTCCCGGACCATTGCCTATCTGGAACTGCACATTGAACAGGGAAGGACCCTGGAGGAAGAAAACATACAGATCGGCGCCGTGACCGGTATCGTCGGATTACAGAGATACCGGATCTGCATCCATGGGAAGAGCAATCATGCGGGAACGACCATGATGGAATACCGTGAGGATGCCCTGATACAGCTGGCAAAGCTTATGGCAGATGCGGACCGGTGGACGAGAGAGATCGGACAGAGGATCGTATGCACTTTCAGTCAGGTCAGAGTGGCTCCGAATGTACTGGCGGTGATCAATCATGAGGCAGAAGCGGTGTTGGAATGCCGGAACCAGGATGTCCGGGTGATGCAGCAGCTGATCGACAGGGTGCGGGAGCGCGTGGACAGTCTGCCGGATGCCGACATGGAACTCATCGTCCGGAAAGAGCCGGTGACCTGTGATGAGAACCTTGTGAGTGCGGTGGAGCGTTCTGCGGCTGATGCGGGGTATTCCTGTATTCGGATGCCCAGCGGTGCTACCCACGATGGGAACTGTTTCGCAACGAAGCTTCCCATCGGCATGATCTTCGTGCCCAGTGTGGGCGGACGTAGTCATTGCAAAGAAGAATACACCCCCTGGGAGGACGTAAGCCGGGGTGTGGATGTGTTGTATCGTACGTTACAGCACATCAGACCGGACAATAAATGATAATTATTTGTTTATAAGCTCCATAAGTAAAAGGAATAAGTTTTTCCAAAACAGAAATTGACAAAGCGGAAATGCTTTGCTAGTATAACCGATATAAAAGCGAAGGCGCTACTGAGAGAAGTCTCAAGTAGCGCCTTTTTCGTTATTAAAAACATCGAAACCATCTTCATTCAGAATAGATAAAAAGGAGAAAAATATTATGAAAAAAGGAATCGCATTGTTACTGACCATCGGACTTATGGCAACCTCACTTGCAGGCTGCGGGGCGGCAGAGAGCAGCCGAACAACGGCACAGACTACCGGATCTGCCGCAACAGAGAATATGGCAACGGGCGGAGCGTCAACACAGGAGCAGGCCACCTGGCCGTCTACCAAATCCGTAGAACTCTACGTTCCCTTTAAGGCTGGCGGTAATTCGGATCTGTGTGCCAGAGTTTTCGCAGAGGCACTGACAGCCAAGACCGGCACCAATTTCGTAGTGGTCAACCAGAACGAAGGCGGCGGAGCTGTCTGCTACAATACGATTGAAAATGCAGATCCGGACGGCAGCGTGCTAGGATGGGTGACACCCTCTTGGTTCACCAGTTACTTTGCCGGAACCCATGATCTGAATCCGACAGAAGATTTCAGCACCCTGGCACTGACAGAGGCGTTGACCGGACAGTATCTGATTGTACCGAAGAATTCACAGTTTGATACCCTGGAAGATCTGGTAACGTATTGTTCCGAGAATCCGAACACTTTGGTATTCGGTATGCAGTTAGGTTCTGCTTCCCACTATTATGCAGAGAGCTGCGCACAGAGTCTCGGTGTGACCTGGAACTATGTGGAGAGTGGTTCGGATGCCGATCGTATCACCGCAATTATGGGTAATGTCATTGAAGCCACCACGATCAACGGATCAGCTGCTCAGGAATATGTGGAAGCCGGAGAGGTCAAGTGCCTGGCAGTGTTGAGCAGTGTCGGTGAATACGCACCGGAAGCATTGAAAGATATTCCTTCCCTGAAGGACTGTGGATATGAAGATATTGATGTAGCTAACTGTAACTTCCTCTTCGGACCGAAGATGGACGAGGCACTCTGTGAGGAGATCAATGCCGTATTCACGGAAGTATTCAACAGTGAGGAAGTACAACAGAAATTAAAAGACCTGAACCAGGAACAGGAGCTGACCGGTGACTATGCCGCAACACAGGAGAAGATGGCAGAGCTGTATGACAGCTATCATGGTGTGGCTGAGAGCCTGGGAATTCTGGCAGAGGGGCGTTAGTCTTTTTGTCGCAGCAACAAAAGTAAGACCGGAAAGGGATGTGAAAGAAGTATGAAGTTGAACAAAAATCAGGTGTACAGCCTATGTGTTATTGCCTTTGCCATAATTCTGATCTATGCGACTTCTCAGCTGGATTCTCTGTTCAGCCTGTCGGAGCGGGATGTCGGGCCGAAGTTCTTCCCCTATGCGGCGGCCGTGGGAATGATCATCTGCGCGATCGGTAAATTCATCACCGAGAGAAATACGAGCAGTCCTTTGTTTGACAGGAAGGGCTGGATACGGGTAGGAGTGGTATTCGGGATCATTGCCCTGTATCTGGTGGCTATTTGGTTGATCGGTTATCTGATCGCCACGCCGATCTTCACAGCACTGTTAGTCATTGCCATGAAGGAAGACCGGAAGGTGAAGCCGGTGACGGTGATCCTATTCTCGGTGATCACCACGATCGTGCTGTATGTAGTATTTGAGAAGATCATTATGGTATTCCTGCCTACGGGCATTCTCTGGAGTTAGGAGGAAAAGCTATGTTTATGACGGTTGTATCACAGATTATTGATCCCATGAATTTCCTGATTATTCTGGGGGGCGTTATCCTCGGGGTGATCTTCGGAGCGGTTCCGGGATTAAGTTCTACTACGGGAATTGCATTGATGCTTCCCATCTCTTTTACCATGACACCGGTGACGGGAATTCTGTTCCTGGGGGCAATCTATGTCGGAGGTATCTCCGGAGGCCTGATCTCCGCAATACTGATCGGCGTTCCCGGAACACCTTCTTCGGTAGCCACCTGCTTTGACGGTTATCCGATGGCAAAGAACGGAAAAGCTTCCAGAGCGCTGGGAGTGGGAATATTGTCCACCTTCCTCGGAACCTTTTTCAGCGTGATCGTGGCCATGCTGTTCTGCCCGATCATTGCCAGGTATGCGGTGAAGCTGGGACCCTGGGAGATCTTCAGCCTGTGTTTCTGCGCGATCGTGCTGGTGGTAACGATGTCTAAAGGGAATATGTTCAACGGTCTGCTGGCAGCTATGTTCGGTATCGTGATTTCCTGTATCGGAATCGCACCCATCGACGGCGCTAAGCGTTTTACATACGGCAACATTCATCTGCTCAGCGGGGTGAACCAGATTGCACTGATGCTGGGTTTTTTTGCATTAACAACATTGATCAAGAATTTTGCCAAGGGAGATACCAAGAGCCCGGACATCGATACGAAGAGTGTATCCGGATTCGGAATTTCCCTGAAGGAATATTTCAGCCATTATCTTTTAATAATCAAATCTTTCTTCATCGGACTGTGGATCGGATTCCTGCCAGGACTGGGCGGCGGTCTTGCCAACCTGGTAGCGTATGCGCAGGCCAAGGCAGGCTCCAAACATCCCGAGAAATTCGGTACCGGCTGTGATGAAGGAATCATTGCCTCCGAACTTTCCAACAATGCGGCCATCGGCGGAGCTATCGTTCCCATGGTGGCACTGGGAATCCCGGGAGACACTCCCACGGCGATGCTGTTGGGAGGTCTGATGATCCACGGTATCAATGCGGGACCGCTTCTGATGACGAACAACCCAGAGCTGGTCTACAGCTTTTTCGGAGTGCTGTTGGTAGGAGCCATTCTGGTGCTGATCCTGCAGTTCTTCGGAATGCGTACTTTCCCGTATGTGCTGAAGACACCGTCCAACTATCTCTATGCCGCTATTTTTGTGATCTGTGTTGTAGGAGCTTATTCGGATTCCAAGACAATGTTTAACTGCTGGATGATGCTGATCATGGGCGCGATCGGTATTCTGATGGCAGTGGGAAATCTGCCGTTGTCACCGTTCATCCTGGCCTATATCCTGGGACCGATGCTGGAGAATAATCTTCGGAAGGGCCTGACCTACACTGATAAGGGATTTCTGCCTTTCCTTACCAGACCGGTGAGTCTGATCCTGCTGCTGATCGCTGTGGGCAGTCTGGTATGGCCCATGATCCGTGAGAAACGGGCACTGAAGAGAAAACAGACCGGTACACAGACAGAGACGGAGAAAATGGCAAGTGTATTTGATGTGGAAGAAGACTAGGGAGAAAAGCAATGAAATATAAAGTATTCGGTAAGACAAAGCTGAAAGCACAGTGGTACGGATTGGTAAAATATGATTATTTCCATTATCCCCATGCGGAAACGGGACCTTATAAAGTATTCGGAAACGGAGCCAGCGAGACGGACAGCCTGCTCTGGGCGTATAAATGCTGGATCCATCAGATGGAGAAAGCGGAACACGGATCCGGAATCGAAGAGTATTTTGCCGGACAAAAGCTAGAGTTTGATCTGCCCACCGGATTTACGGAAGAGAGCCGCTACAGCCTGGCTTCCTGCGGAGACCTGATGGCGGTAGACTGCATGTGCTATGAGTATACGGAGCATTTATTTGATGAGGTGAAGGACTTTTTATTTGATGCGGATATCTCCTGTGCGAACCTTGAGTCCACGGTGTACGACAAAGCACCCATCGGAAGAAATCAGAGCAAGTTCGTTCCGGCCAGAATGAATACGTCCGAGAAAATGTTTGAACGTTTTCTGGATAACGGCAGAGGGATCAATTTCTTCGCTACGGCCAACAACCACACCTGGGATTACAAGGAAGAAGGCGTAAAAGCCACACTGGATGTGCTGGATGCCCACGGCGTCTGGCATACAGGCTCTTACCGGACTCCCGAGGAGCAGCAGAAGATCCTGATCATTGAAAAGAACGGCATCAAAACGGCAATGCTCAACTGGACCTTCGATCTGAACGGCTATCATCTGGAGAAGAGCCAGAAGCATTTCGTCAACGAGGTCCGCTTTGATGACAAGGATACGGATATGACGCTGTGCCACGAACAGATTCGCAAAGCCAGGGAGCTGGGAGCCGATATTATCATCGCTACGATCCACTGGGGATGGGAATTCGAGATGTATCCCCATCAGAAGACACTGGATGTGGCGCATGAGCTGATAGAAGCAGGCGTCGATGTGATATTGGGCGGACATCCGCATGTACCGCAGCCGATGGAGTGCTATGAATACGAGAAGGACGGAGAGAAGAGAAAAGGCCTGATCGTATATTCCCTGGGAGATTTCGTGACATATCATCCTCTGAGCAAAGATTCCAAACTGACCTATATGGTAAGATTCGATGTGGTCAAAGGACAGGTGGACGGCAGGGAGCGCACTTATATCAAGGATCTGAAAATGCTTCCGGCATATATCATGTGTACGGAACGGGAAGATGAGACATATGATTGTCGGATACTGAAATTCTATAATATTCTGAAGGATAAGAAAGTAAACGGAGCCTATCACTATCCGCTGGATGCCAAGAAGCGCAGAGACCTGCGCCGACTGGAAAAACTGTTGTACAAGATTGTGCTGCCGCGGGACTACCAGAAAATTCTACTAAAATAAGTGACCACTCGGATAGAATAGAAGGATCACATCCTGCATACAATGCATAGAAACAAGCATTGGAGAGCAGCCGTGTTCGAGAAGCAGAATATACAGGAAACTGTAAATAAACTAAATAGTGACACAGTGAAAGGTCTTACCGAAGGTGAGGCCTTTCGTCGTTTACGGCAAAATGGCAGGAACGAGATGAGAGCTGCGCGGAAAAAGACAAAGATTCAGCTTTTTCTGGAGCAGTTGAAGGATCCGCTGATCTACATATTATTGATCGCAGCAGTGGTATCCATTCTCCTGGGAGAAGTCAGCGATGCCTTGATCATCGGTACGGTGGTCCTGGTAAATGCGCTGGTGGGAATGCTCCAGGAGGGAAAAGCCCGAAAAGCGCTGGAAGCATTAAGGAAACTTACCACTCCCCGGACGATTGTGATCCGCGACGGCATCCGAAGAGAGATCCCCGCGGCGGAACTGGTGGCGGGAGATCTGGTGGAGCTGGAGGCAGGGGCACAGGTTCCGGCGGATATCAGACTGACCAGAAGTGCGAACCTCCGGGTGGAAGAATCCGCCCTCACCGGAGAATCCGTCCCAGTGGAGAAAGATGCCCTGTTCCTGGCGGACTGCAGACAGGAGATTCCATTAACCGAACGGGTCAATATGGTCTATATGTCCACGGTGGTGACGAACGGTCATGGGGAAGGTCTGGTGGTGGCCACCGGCATGGATACCGAGATCGGCAGGATCGCTTCCATGATCACGGATACGGAAGATGAGATGACACCATTACAGAAGCGGCTGGGAGATCTGGGGAAACTATTGAGTATTCTCTCTCTGGGGTTGTGCGCCGGACTGTTTTTGCTGGCGGTATTTCAACATAGAAATATTCCGGAGATGCTTCTGGTAGCGATCTCGCTTGCAGTTGCCGCAGTACCGGAAGGGCTGCCGGCAGTAGTTACGATCTGCCTGGCCCTGTCAGTGACCAGAATGGTCAAAGTGCACACCATCATTCGAAGACTCCCTTCGGTGGAGACACTGGGAGCGGTCAGTGTGGTCTGTTCGGATAAGACAGGAACACTTACCCAGAACCGGCTCACTGTGGAGAAATGCTGGTGGTACGACGTGATGGAGGATGTCACGGGGACAGACGGGAGAGGGGAACACCGCATTCTGCCGGAGCTGTTGAGAGGTATGCTTTTGTGCAATGATGCTTCGTTACAGGGCGAACAGCGCATTGGAGATCCCACGGAGCTGGCACTTTTAGACTTTGGGGCGAAATACGGTCTGCAGAGAGAGCGGCTGGAGCGGCAGTATCCCCGCTTTGATGAGATCCCCTTTGATTCCGACCGGAAAATGATGACGACCTGTCATAGGCTTCCCGGTGGCAGATCCGGGAGAGGGATTGCCTATACCAAAGGGGCTCCGGATGTGATCCTGCAGCACTGTACCCGTATTTTACAGGAAGGAAGGAGCATTCCCATGACCCCCGCGCAGCGGAAGCGGATAGGTGAGGTTGTGGAATTGATGAATTCCCTCTCTCTTCGGACACTGGCAGCGGCGCAGAGTGAAGACAGCAGATGCGGGGAAGAGGGAATGACGTTCCTTGGTATTGTGGGAATGCGGGATCCCGCCAGACCGGAGGCTGGGGAAGCCGTGGAGATCTTCCGCCATGCGGGGGTGACCACGGTGATGATCACGGGAGATCATGTGGATACGGCCTATGCCATTGCCAGACAGCTGGGGATCGCTGGACACCGCAGCCAGTGTATTACGGGCAGAGAACTGGAACGGCTGGATGACACCTCTTTTTTTAAGAGAATTAAGGACTTAAGAGTCTATGCAAGAGTCACGCCTGCACAGAAGGTGCGGATCGTGAAAGGGCTACAGCAAAATGGGGATATCGTGGCGATGACCGGTGACGGGGTCAATGATGCCCCCTCCTTAAAAGCGGCGGACATTGGTGTCGCCATGGGAACCGGAGTGGATGTCGCCAAACAGGCAGCGGATATGATCCTTGCGGATGATAATTTTGCCACCATTGAAAAAGCCATCGAGGAAGGCAGAGGTGTCTATGAGAATATCCGGAAATCGGTGATTTTTCTGCTATCGTCCAACCTGGGAGAACTGATGACCATGTTCGTGGCGGTGGCAATGGGGTTGGCATCCCCATTAAAATCCAGCCATATCCTCTGGATCAATCTGATCACGGATTCCCTTCCGGCACTGGCATTGGGAGTGGATAAAAATGACAGCAAAAGCCTGATGCGCTGCCCGCCCAGAAAGGCATCGGAGAGCCTGTTTGCCAGAGGAGGAATAGCATGTACGCTGTTCTATGGGGCATTGATCACCGGGATCGGACTGGCAGCATTTTTGGTGCTTCCCTGCGGGATCCTGGCGGCGGAAGGGGAACTGGTGGGCAATCCGTATACCTGGGTGGAACACCTCAGAGAACTGATGTCCCGGGAACAGATACTGTCGAAATCCCAAACCTATGCATTTACTGTGCTGGGAATGTGCCAGCTATATCATGCCATCGGCATGCGTGATGTACAGAAGTCCGTATTTGCCATGCGCCCATGGGATAATCTGCTGATGGTGGCAGCATGTATCATCGGTTTCGTCCTGCAGTTTGCCGTGACGGAGATCCCATTTCTCATCCGGGCTTTCGGTACGTCGCATCTGTCGGGACAGGAGTGGCTTCTGTTAAGTGTACTGGCAGCATTTCCCCTGTTTGCCCATGAGGTGATAGTGGTATTTCGGAAGTAATAATGCTTATCCGGGCTTACCGACTATTCAGAACGCTAATTCGCAAAAGCGCTTCTGCGAAGCTTTCTTTTTGCTCATTATCGTTACTTCGCCCTATAACTTCAGGCAGGTATTCTTGCGTATGCAAGCATCCACCGAATACCGTACCTGAAGTTACATGGCTCTGAATAGTCGTAATATTTACAAAAAATTAACAAAATCCTCGCATGGAGTTTATGCTCAATTGTTACAATAAAATTGATCATAAACTATCGTGGGAGGGCAAAATGATGAAAACAATCCGAAAAACAGCAATTGTAATGCTTCTGTTCGTTTATTTTCTGACCTATGGTGTGCTGCCGCAGGTGCTGGCAGCCGGTAAAGACACTCCCATGATCGTGGTGGCTCACCGGGCAGGGGCAAAGGTAGCCCCGGAGAATACGCTCGCAGCATTGGAGCAGGCCATCCGGGACGGAGCCCCCATCGCCGAGATCGATGTGCAGCAGTTATCCGACGGGACCCTGATCGTGATGCATGACAGCAATTTCAAGCGTACTGCGGGCGAGGATGTCTGTGTGTGGGATACAGAGGCAGATGTGCTTTCTACGCTGGAAGTGGGAAGTGCATTTTCCGCAGCATACCGAGGAGAACAGATCCCGACACTGGAAGAGATGCTTGCCTGTGCCGGAGACCGGATCACATTGATGATCGAATTAAAATACACCGGGCAGGAGCAGGAACTGGAGGAGAATGTCCTTGCGCTGCTTCAGGAGTATGATATGGTGGACGAATGCATCATAGGATCCATGAATAAGGGAATCCTGCAGAGAGTAAAGGAACTGGAACCGGACATCTCCACGGTATATATTGCCCATGATCTGGGAGAGGATGACTATGATCTGGATTATGCGGACAGCTATAGCATCGAAGGGAAGAATCTTACAACAGACATGGTGGAAGCCATCCATTACGAAGGAAAATCCGTATATGGCTGGACAGCCAACACCTCCGGTGCCATGCGGCAGATCATGAATAGCGGAGCGGATGGAATTGTCACGGATGATGTGCGCCTGCTACAGGCATTTTTGCGAGAAAATGCTTGCCGCAAAGCGCTTGAAAGTGTATACTAAACTATTAGGTATGAGGGGATGAAAGAGGTTAATATGGGAAAAATATGGGAATTTTTTGAACATCTGGATGAGTATGTGTATGTATCGGATCCGGAGACGAATCAATTAGTATATATGAATCAAAAGGCTCTGAAGAGCTACGGCTTTCGGAGTAAAGAAGAGATTGTCGGGTTAAAGTGCTATGAGGTGTTGCAGGGGAATTCCGCTCCCTGCAGCATCTGCAATAATGAGCAGCTCAGACCCGGCTATTTTAAGGAATGGGAATATTACAATCCGGTAGTAAAAACGGATTTCCGCATCAAGGATACCCTGGTGGAAGACGATGGCAGAATGCTGCGCATGGAGATCGCTATTGAATGTGGACATCCCGGGGACAGGGAAACCTCTATGGATTACCATAAAATGGAAGCTGCAATGAATCAGGCGATCCGTGTTGCACTCAGACAGGAAACACCGAATCAGACACTGGAGGTATTACTGGAGCTTCTCGGAAAAACAATGGAGGCAGACCGTACCTATATTTTTGAAAAAAATGATCATGGTCATGATGATAATACATATGAGTGGGCAGCGAAAGGCGTGACACCGGAAAAGGATAATCTGCAGGATCTGCCTCCGGAGGTTTGTGCCCAGTGGTATCAGAAGTTCGCAGGATATCAGAATATTGTGACAGAGAATCTGAGCGAGATCAAGGATACAGATCCCGAGATGTATGAAGTATTGTCGAGACAGAATATCCATTCATTAGTAGTCGTACCGTTGTATGATGATGAAAAAGTGATCGGCTTCTATGGAGTGGATAACCCTCCGGCAAAATATATCGATTTCGCATCGGAGATCCTGCAGATCATGGGACATTTTATTGTATCTTCCATAAGACGACGTAATCTTGTGAGAAAACTGGAGATCATGAGCTATACGGATCCGCTGACCGGATTCGGGAATCGTTATGCCATGGAAAAATATGTGTCGGGGATTCTTCCTCAGACGAAGATCGGTGTGGTATATTGTGATGTTACCGGTCTGAAGCGTGTGAATGATGAAGAAGGACATTCGAAAGGAGATCAACTGATCCTCAGAGCCTGTGATTGTCTGCGGGGAACCTTGAAGGAATTCGAACTGTTCCGCATCGGCGGAGATGAATTCGTAGCTCTGTGCAGAGGCATGGCGGAGGAAGAGCTGTACCGTGAAGTAGAGGAACTGCGGGCAGAACTTGACCGGAAGAAAGTCACCATGGCGGTCGGAGCCGCGGTGAATACGCTCGGATCAGTTGGATTTGATCATCTCCTGACGGAACCGGAGAGACGCATGTATCAGGACAAGGCAGAATATTACCGGCATAGCGGATTGAACCGCAGAAGACAGTAAACCCGCATATAATCGTTAGGAGAACCGGATGAAAATAGCGGTATGTGATGATGACAAAGGCTGTCTGGATAGTTTGAAGCAGTTGCTTGCAGGATATCCGGGAATCAGCAGAACAGAATACTACCAGGATCTGTCCCGGCTCTCAGAGGCATTGGAAAACGGCACGGGTTATGATCTCGTGCTGATGGATATCGAATGGGAGGGCATGGAACAGGACGGTATAGCGTATGCGGCGCAATATAACGCACGCAGTCCACAGACCCGGTTTATTTTTGTGACGGCATATAATGACAAATTTTCTGAGAAAATCTTCTGGGAGAAGGTCAATCTGTGCGGGTTTCTGGTAAAACCGGTCCGGAAGGAACATCTGGAAAAGCTTTTGGACAAAGTCAGAGAAAAATTATTCAGCAGCGAGGCATTGATCCTGCAGCATGGAGGGATCACGGAGAAAATTGCCAACAGTCAGATCCGGTATATAGAGAGCAATGCGCATCAGCTGTTGATACATACAATTTCCGGAGAAATCTCTTTATATGAAAAGCTGGATGTCTATGAGAAAAAGCTGCACAAGGATTTTCTGCGGGTACATAAAAGTTTTTTGGTGAATATGCAGTATATCCGCAGGATTGAGATGAAGGAGGTTACACTGCAGGACGGGACCGTGCTTCCTGTCAGCAAGACCAGATACAGTGCTTCCAGGGATAAATATTTTCGTTATATGAGGGCAATGCTATGATATGCTATATAATGTGCATCCTGTTGTGGATCGCTTATCTGTGGCTGGACAGCATGGTGATAGGGTATGCGTTTGAGCCGCGCAGGGATAATGCCGGACAGGCAGGCATCATTCTGGGCCTGATGGCAGTACAACTGCCGGCAGCTGCACTGAAATTTTTGTTTAACGATAATGTGCTTGTTCGTTATGGCGCCATGATAGCGGTCGGTATCGTCACCGTAGCATATGCAGCTGTATTTCTGAAAGGAACGATAGGACAGAAAGTGCTGTTTATGCTATGCGAATATCTGATAGCGTTGCTGGCGGAAATGCTCAGTATCGGTATTTTGAACAAGTATATGGAGCAAAAGCCACAGTTGTCTTACTATACACCGACAATGGTATTGCTGTTATCGGTAGTATTGACAGTGACAGCCATATTTTTTCTGATTTTTCTGGTCGTATGGAAGAAAATTGTCGAAAAAGAATCATTTGACGTCAGTATTATTATTGTGTTCAGTGTATTTCCTATCAGCCAGCTGCTTATGATCACTGCGGTCAATGAGCAGGTATTCCGGAATATGACGCTGTATACCGGGTGGATACTGGCAGCGGCCATATTGGGTTCCGTTGCAGATGGTGTGCTTCTGTATACCCTGCTCAGACAGCAGCAGCTGCAGGAGCTGAAGCTTCGTCTCAGCGAGGTACAGAACACCTGGGAGATGGCAAGGAATCACTATCATGAGATCGAGGCCAGACGGGAAGAATTCGCCAAGATCCGGCATGACATGCGCAACCAGCAGATGGTGCTGCAGGAGCTGTTGCATCAGGGGGA
>OQVN01000535.1_pt1 | contig 14462 bp, 15 predicted proteins | sample 1691621 | NCBI WGS metagenome assembly OQVN01 (sample SAMN03418278, study PRJEB22391) | human gut metagenome | biome: human-gut; feature: organic feature; material: feces | host: Homo sapiens | place: Tanzania | collected 2013-01 | reverse complement strand
TTATTTCTTTTGCTTGTTCCCAACCAGCAGGAAATTGTAAATTTAAATCCACACCACGGATATTTGCTTTCCAACCACTTACAAAAGGAACAGATGGATAATTAGTAGCAATTTGCTTAGCAGAAAGATAAGGAATAGAAGTTGAAGATAAATTACCAGTGACTAAGTCAACTCCATCAGGATTAATCATAGGTGCAATATATATAGAAACATTATTATAAATATATCTTGCATTATAATTATAAATACTAGAATTTAGAGCATAAGCCTTACATAAGTTTTCTAGGAATTTCATAACCAAAACAGAAGTAATCCATTCATTTGCATGAATTGCAGCACTATAAAAAACTTTTTTTGTACCATTTCCAAAACGTATACAAGGTATAGACTTATTTAAGTAGCTATATCCAATGTTAAATATTTCTAAAAATGGGTAAATAGAGGCAAGAAAATTAATGTTAGAAGTCAAAATTGAGTATGTATAATTAATATTAGTAGGAACAATATCATCAAAATAATTAATAATACGGTTTTGACAATTAGAAGTGTCTTTATTTTTTAAAAAATCTTTCATAATATTATCAAACCTTTCCAAGATAAAATAAATAATCATTACATTATATGAAATAATTATTATTTTGATATTAAAATAAAAGATATAAAGAATTAGGTAAAAAAATTAATCTTTTTTGTTGACAATTTAGAAAAAAGAAGCATAATAAGTATGAAAAGTATAACAAATACAACCTAAGAAGGAGGAAAAAGTAAAATGAAAAAAGATAAATATGTAGGAATATGTAAAGTTGGAGAAAAGGGGCAAATAGTAATTCCAAAGGATGCAAGAGATATGTTTAATATCAAACCAGGAGATTCAATTATTGTATTATGTGACAAAGACAAAGGAATTGCACTTGTAAAATCTAATGTAATTGAAAATATAGGTGATGATATTTTAGGAGGAAAAAATGGAAAATAAAAGATTAGATTATTTAGATAATATCAGATGGATAACAGTTGTATTAGTAATTATTTATCATATTATATATTTGTTTAATAATAGTGGAGTAATATCAAATATAGGAGTTAAGGGAATTCAAATAATGGATACATTTTTAATATTTGTATATCCGTGGTTTATGTGTTTATTATTTATTGTATCAGGGATTTCCTGTAACTATTCATTAAGAAAAAGAAGCAATAAAGAATTTATAAAAGATCGTGCCAAAAGAATACTATTACCATCAGTTTTAGGAATATTTATATATGGTTGGATTTCAGGATTTATTACTGCACAATATACAGATATGTTTGCTGGAAATGGAAATAATATACCAGGATTTATTAAATATTTTATATATAGTCTTATGGGAATAGGACCTTTATGGTTTTGCCATGTATTATTTATAGGTTCATTATTAATTGTTTTAATAAGAAAAATAGATAAAAAAGAGAAAATAAACAATTTATGCAAAAAAATAAATTTGCCAATACTATTCATATTAGTTTTACTTGTATGGGGAAGTTCATTTATATTAAATACTCCATTAATTACTGTATATAGATTTGGAATATATTTATTTATGATGCTTCTTGGATACTATGTATTTTCTAATCAAGAATTAATAAAAAAATTGGAAAAAATATCTATTCAATTAAGTTTAATCTCAGTAGTAACTGGTATATGTTATGTATATACATATTATGGACAGAATTATACAGACAATAAAATATTAAATAGTTTCTTTACTAATTTGTATTTATGGATTATGATATTATCAATAATGGGAATAGGAAGCAAATTTCTAAATTTTAAAAATAAATTTACAGTTTATATGACAAAGAATAATTTTAACATATATATTCTTCATTATGTTGTTGTACTACTATTAGGATATGTAACAGTAACATTTTTAAATTTACCTTTTATTTTAAATTATATAGTTATTTTAATAGGAACAATAATAGCATTACCTATTTTAATTGAGATAGTTAAAAGAATACCTATAATAAGGTTTATGGTATTAGGAATAAGTAAGAATAAATAAATTAATATATTTTTTTAAAATGAAAATTTACTTGAAAAGTTATAATATAACTTTATTAAAAGTAGAACATTTTAAAATAGCATAAAATAATTTCTTAAATATTAATAAAGTTAAAAGGAGTGAAAAATGAAAGATAGAGATATTGCTGTAGTTGTAAGTAATGCTAATAAAGATGTAAGTGCAATAGAAACAATAGATGCTATCAAAAATGCGGGATTTACTAATGTGTTTATACAATGGTATAACAGAGATTGGAAGCCAACACAAGAAGAACAATTAGAATACATAAGAAAAAAAGGATTAAATATTATTTTTGCACATCTAGGTTATCAAAACATAAATGATTTATGGTTAGAAAAAGAAGCGGGAGATAAATTGGTAGATAGATATAAAAATGATATTAAAATTTGTAGAAATAATAACATACCAATGGTTATTATGCATCTGACAAGTAAAAGTGAAGCACCTAAATATAATGAAATAGGATTAAAGAGATTACAGGAAATTGTTGATTATGCCCAAAAATTAAATATTAAAGTAGCATTTGAAAATACAAAAATTAAAGGTTATTTGGACTATGTAATAGATAATATAAAAAATAAGAATGTAGGTATATGTTTTGATTCTGGACATTATCATGTGCATTTTAATGATGAGTTAGATTTTCCTAAATTTAAAGATAGAATATTTGCAGTACATTTACATGATAATGATAAAAGTGATGATCTTCACTTAATTCCATTTGATGGAACATTAAATTGGTCTAATGTTGTAAAAAATTTGAAGGAGTGTAATTATAGTGGACCAATTACTTTGGAATTGTGTTATAGATATGAATATTTAAAGATGGGAATTAATGAATTTTATAAAAAAGGTTATGAAGTAGGAAATAAACTAAAAGAAATGTTTGAAATGGATGAGGTGATTTTATGAAAAAAAGACAGAAAGTATATGACTTATATTGGTATTTTGCTTGCGAAAGACAGAATATATTTTGGAAAAAGCTTAATGGAGAATCTGCTCCATGGACTGATGATAAAATTTTACAGGAATATAAATTTTGCAATAGTTATAGGATTAATGATAGAGTTAGCCAATATTTATTAAAAAATGTTATATATAACGGTAAGAATTATTCTGATGAAGATATGCTATTTAGAATATTGTTATTTAAATTATTTAATAAAGAATCTACTTGGGAAATATTATTAAATAATTTTGGAGATATTACTTTAAAGACATTTAATATAAAAGAATACTCTAAAATATTAGAAAAGGCTATTTCAAATGGTATTAAAATATATAATGATGCTTATATAAGTTGTGCAAATAAAGCATTTGGTTATAATAGAAAACACGATAATCATTTGGCATTATTAAATAAGATGTTTAATGAAGATAAAATACAAGATAAAATTATTAAATGCAACACTATGGAAGAAGCATTTAATATTATAAAAAGTTATCCTTTAATTGGTAATTTTATGGCTTATCAATTAGTAACTGATATAAATTATAGTGAAGTTGTAAATTGGAAAGAAGATGAATTTACAGTTGCTGGCCCTGGTTCATTGCGTGGAATAAAGAAATGTTTTATAGATAAAGGTAAAATGACTAATGAAGATATTATAAGATATATGTATGAACATCAAGATGAAGAGTTTAAAAGACTTAATTTAGATTTTAAAAAAATTGGTAATAGACCATTACAACTTATTGATTGTCAAAATATATTTTGTGAATTAGATAAATATTGTAGAAAAGCATTACCAGATTTAAAATCAAATAGAACTAAAATAAAGAAACATTATGTGCCTAAAAATGAGAAAATTGAATATATTTATCCTCTAAAGTGGAAAATATAAAAAAGGGAAAAAAATACTATTAAAATATAAATTACAATCATTGAATATGAATGAATAATAATTATGGCAATAGATTACGAACTAAGTTTTCTTATTCACAAAAATTCTTAGATGAAGATATTAAAAAAGTAATTTCAAAACTTACTCCAGATGAATCAAAACATGTTAGTAGAGAATTATCAAGATTTGTACGAGATGACTGGGGAAATGTTAAATATAATTTTATGGAGTAAAACATGGATATAATTTGTATGATTTATTTCCAGAAAATAAAAGAAAATTTATAAAAAGAGGATCAAATTTGTATTCTTCAAATGTAAAAAGAAAAAAAGAAAAGAGTAAAATATGTCAGAGATGTTAGTTCAGCAAGTAAAAAAATAGCTGATAATGATAGAAAGATAGCTATAAAAGAAAAAGAACTATATAGTGAAGAAGTAAAATTAAAAAAAGAACAAGAAAAGGAACGCAAAAGATTAGAAAATAATAGAACAATGTAAATAAGTAGTATTAATGATAAAAGTTGAATATCAAAGATTACATCAAATACAATTGGAATAATGTCTAAAGCAGGAAAATATGGTGGAATGTATGCACACAAAGATGTTGCTTTTGAATTTGGAATGTAGATTAGTCCAAAATTTAATTGCTTTTAATTAATGAATTTGAACGATTAAAGGCTGAAGAACAAAAGCAACTTGGCTGGAATGCGAAATGCATACTGATATAAAGTATCTTAATAACAAATAGAAAGAATTATATAGGAGAAAATAAAATATGGAAAAGTGTAATAAAATTGTAATTTTTGATTGGGGTGGAGTGATTGAAAACAATAATCAATCTTATTATAATATTAGTAAAGCAATTATAGATATTATGAGAAAATATAAATGTAAGTTAACAGATCAAGAGATACTAGAAGTTTGCACCAATGGAAAGAAATTGTTTAATACATTTATTGATGATGATGAACAAACAACTATAGATTGGTTTAATGAGATAAAAGATAAATTAAATATAGATTGTAATTATGATGAATATAAAAATGCATATTATGAATATGGCAAAAAAATACCATATCATAAAGATGTTATTAAATTTGCCCATAGTTTAAGAGATAAATGCTATATTGCCATGTTTTCAAGTTTAGTAAAACTTGATGAAGCAAGAATTAATGAACAAGTAAATTTATCTTTATTTGATTATATTTTTTTAACATATAAAATGGGATTTGCTAAACCTGATTCAAAGGCTTTTGAATATATAGAAGATACTGTTAAAATTAATCCAGAAAATATCTTATTTATTGATGATACGCAGATAAATATAGATGAAGCAAATAAAAGAAAATGGAAAACGTGCAGGGCAGATGGATTTGAATTTGAAAAAATAAAAAGAAGTGTGGAAGACTTTTTAGAAAAAGGAGAAATAAATGAATAATTTAGAAGAAAATAAAAAAGTATATAATGCAATAGATTACGGATTAAATCCAAAAAATAAAGATAATTCAGAAGAGCTACAGTCACTTATAAATTTAGTACATAACAATGGAGGAGGAGTGATATTTATTCCTATAGGAGTTTATATTTTTGATTCTGCAAAAAGTTCATGGAATATGACTAAGAATATAACAGCAATTTGTGAAATGAAATCTAATGTATCTTTAATTGGAGAATCTTTAACTGACACAGTTCTAAAAGTTGTCGGTAATACAGAAAAAGGCTCAGCTTTATTTTGCCATAATAGCGAATTTTCAAAGGAGATATTACATTCTTCAAATGCTCAAAATTTTACAGTTGATATGTCTGAAGCTACTTTAAATCAGTATACACATAGGGGAAAGGCTTTTTATTATAGTGGCATTAAAGATTGTATCTTTAGAGACTTGCGCCTTATTTCTACACCATCTACAGCTTTAGGAATAGATATGTTAGATAATGTAGTTATTGATTCAATTTACATTTATGAAGGTGGAAAAGCTTGGAATTATGGTGGCAATGGAGGTGCTGGAATTGGAATAGGTACTGGTTTGTGGGAAAATGAAAATTATATTATTAGAAATTGCATCTGTGTATCATGTGGACATTTTGGAATATTTTTAGAAGATCAGGGAATTTTTCATAATAAAGAAAATTTTCCTGAAGGCCAGATTATTTCTAATAACATAGTTAGAAATTGTAGACATTATGCTATTGGCATTAGAGGAGGAGATTCAGTTTTGATTTCTTCTAACAATATATATGGCAATAAAGGCGGACTATATGTAGATTATGGGGCTAGAAATATAATATTTAATGGTAATGTTATAAAAAGTTCTAAGGAAGCTGCATTTTGCATTGGAAATGAAGATAATGATATAAATAAAAATTTTAAAAAATGTAAAAACATAGTATTAACAGGTAATACTTTTATCGAAAATAAGATAAATATACTAAAAAATGCGGAGAGTTTTGAATATATAGAAAAAAATAATATATTTATTGATTAATTATCTGACTACATAAAATAGATGAAAATGTAAAAGAGCGTATTTTAAAATGAGATAAAATAATTTAAGGAGCAACAAATGAAAGAATATTTTTATAGAAGAGAATACAAATATATGTATGCTAGCATATTTTTTTACAACTTTGCATATGCTTTAATCGAAACTTTTGGGACAGTTATGCTATATCAAGCAGGTCTGCCAATATATATGATTTTATTAATATATGGTATGAGGTTTCTTATTACAGGATTGATAACACCATTATTTGTAACAATATCAAATAAAATTGGAGTGGCAAAATGCGTATTAATTTCAAATATATTTAGTATTATAAATTCTTATTTTATGCTAAATAGTGAGAATTTATATTCTAATATAATAATTTTTATAATAGCAATGGGATTAATGGGACTTTCAAATCCATCATCTGACTCACTTTCTAATAAATATGTAGAGAGTAAACATAGAGGAAGATTTAATAGTATATATTTTATAAGTAAAATATTAGGAATAGTTTTGGCTAGTGTTTTAGTAGCGTGGGGAATAATAAGTAATAATAAGGTTGTGTTATTGAGTATAATTACTATTTTCTATATATTACAATATATTGTAATTTTACAAATTGATTATAAACCAGAAAAGAAAACTAATACATTTAAGTCTAGTATTAAATATTTATTACATAGTAAAAGTAAATATAAAATTATATATGCATTAAGGGCAAACCACATAATAGAAAGATTATTTGTTCCACTATATTTATATATAGCTTTAAAAGATTTTAAAGCATTTTCTGTTGTAGTTGTAATATCATTACTATTTCAAATAATTACAGTTACACTAATTGGAAAATATACTGATAAAAATATAAAAAAGGCTAATACCCTAGTATCTTTAATAAGGTTAATTATAACTTCAATTTACCTTTTTGCAAAAAATAAATTTGTAATTTCTGTAAATAAAACAGTCAGTGATAACTTAGAAAAAGTTTACGAAACATCAATACAAACTTCTATACAAAATATGATTAAAGAGTCAAAAGAAGATCATGATTTATTATCTGCGGTAGGTCAAATGAGTTTATGTTTTGCAGAGGTTGTGATATTGGCAATTTTATCTATAATTTCAAAATATATTGGAGAAGACATTTTTTATTTGATATTTTTATTATCAATAATATCTACTGCTGTAATAAATTTTCAAATAATAAAAGAAGAGAAGGATTAAATTATTTTTTTATATAATTATAGATTGCATTTAATCCTTAACATCGTTTAGTACCATGATTTTATCTTAAGGGTCAGTTAAGTTACCGGTTACAGATTACAATGTGATTTTTTTAAAACATTATGTAGTAATTTCTATGTTTTTTTAGAAGTATGGTAATTTTTTGTGACTTATAGTATAATTTACGTATATTTTAAGGAGGCTATTATGAATAATAATTGGAATTTAAAGAAATTGGAAAAACAAGCAAGTGGTAACCAAGAATTTGATGATTATGTATTAAATATATCTGGAATATTGAAATATCAAAATTTAAATGTTTTAGACATTGGCTGTTCTAATGGATTTAAAACCAAAATGCTATTTGATAAATATGATAATATTATACATATTAATGGGATAGATATTGATGATACTGCAATAAATGAGGCAAAAGAAGAATTTAAGAATAATAGCAGATATAATTTTGAATTAAAGAGTATTGATGATTTACACGATGAAAATAAATACGATATTATTAATTTATCTTACGTTTTACAACATTTAGAAAATCCAGAAAAAATTTTGGCAAATTTAAAGAAGAAGTTAACAGATAGAGGAATAATAATAATTAAAGTACCAGATGATAGTTTTAAGTTTTGTTATCCTGATCCTGAGGATTTATTACACAAAATATTTAATTTATATGAAAGTCAAATTATGGTTAATCAAAATATAACAAAAAATACAGATAGATATATTGGAAAAAAAGTATATAGCTATCTTAATAATAATAAGTTTAAAAATATGAAATTGTTCTATTCTGTAAGTGATACTATAGGAAAAACATTAGAACAAAAAATACAAATGTTTGATAGTTCTATAGCATATAGGAGTGCAGACAATAAAAATAATATTCCAGATAAAATTAAAAATGAGATGAATAATTTATTAGATAAATTAAGAAATCAATTTAAAAAAGAGGAATTTTACTATACAATGACTGTTCTTTATTATATTGCTAATAAATAATTAGGGAGAATTTTGTATGAATCTAAAAAGAGTTAGGTATAAACAAAGAGATTTTTCTTTAGATGATATTGATGAATTAAAACAAATAAATTGGAATTTAGAGAAGTATGGATGTGGACCAACATCAATTGCTAATGTTTTAGTAAATTTAGGATTTAAAATTAATCCAATAGATACTGCCAAAAAAATTTTATATGATAGAAATGGAAATTTTGATAATACTTATCTAAGAAATAAAGGTATAAACAGTAATGGAATAATATATTGTTTAGAAAGATTAATTAAAGAAAATAAAATTAATATAAGTTATAAAATAGTAAAAATAGATTTTTCAAGACCAAATGATAAAAAAGAAAAAATCATTTCACTTATGAAAAATGGAAACATGGCAATTATTCATATTGGACCATCTGAAGAAAGTCCATTAAGTTTTTCTAAAAATGGACATTATTTAGTAATAAGTGATATTGATGAAAATGATAATTTTTATGTAATAAACTCAAATAAAATTGGTGATAATCAAAGGGGTGTACCATTTGATTATGATACCATTATAAAAAATATGATTGGAAGAAAAGATTCTTTTAATTTTTTGTTTATTAAAAAAGAAAATAAAAATTTCTAGAAAATTGGAGCTTTTCAAAATATACGAATTAGTATGGGAGTACAAATTCAGTGCTGGTTATACAAAGTTTTTATTTTCTTTTGATAATTATTTATATAAAATAAAAACTCACGAACTTTTAAGTCCGTAAGTTGATTTCGAATGGAGCGGTTAAACAACAGGTTATGAACTTTCTCTCTTTCTAAAAACATTATATAGTAATTACTATACTTTTTCAAGAAAATATTGGACTTTTTTTGTATTTTATTGTATACTAAAGCAAGTTATTACTTTTATATTATAGGTGGAGTAAATATGAATTTAAATAGAAAGCCAATTATTGGTATAGTTTCAAAACGTTATGGTTAGAGCACTAGGAGGAACAACTAAACTAATAGAAAACCCTGAAAAACATAATACGAATGATTTATATGTACATTCTGTAAGATTAATTAATAATACAAAATTTTCAAAAATTATAGAAAAAGAAGAAATTGAAGTTAATTCTAGGCATAAAAAAATAATAGATACACATCCAAATTTAATAGTAAATTGTATATGTGAAGATGGGTATATTGATGGAGTTGAATCACCTGATAAAACTTTTTATGTGGCCTTTAGATTTCATCCAGAAAGCTTATATAAAGTTAACAAAGACAATAATAAAATATTCGAAAAGTTTATAAAGGCATGTAATGGAGAAAAAAATGAAACAAAAATTTAATAAAAATATTTTTAAGACATTCTTATTTGTTTTGCCATATATACTAGTTGAGTTTACAAATACATTATTAGTTACTATAGATAAGTCTATGTCTAATTCTATAGGAAAAACTGCTATAATTGTATTTTCTTCTTTTATTACTTTAAATTGGGCAATTAATACTATTCAAGCTTGTATAAGTAATGCTCATGCAATAGTGCTAGCTAGAGATAAAGAAAATTCTAAAAGAATTAATAGTTCTGCAATGTTAATAGAATTAATCAGTTCTTTTGTAATTTCTGTATTAATTTTTACTTTTTCAAGACAAATAACATATGTTTATAATTTAGAAAATGACGCAAGAGAAATATTAACTATAATATTAAAATTAAAAGCAATACAATTGCCTTTATTAGCAATAAGCTATGTTCCTAAAAATATACTAAAAATTAATAATAAAACAAATAAAATATGGATCTCTATAGTTACTTCTTCTTTAATAAATATAGCAGGAGATTATATAAGCATAAAATTAGGATATAATGAAATCGGAATATATGTAGCAACAATAATATCTCAATTTATTAATACTGTATTATTGTTATTATTTTCTAAATATAAATGGGCTAGCAGTAGTTTATACTATATAAAACAAATACTATGTTTTGCAAAGGATCTAATATTTAATAAAATTATTCAAAGAATAGTTAATATATATTATACAAGTGTAGCAAGTTCTTTTGGTACCAATATTTATGCTATTCATTGCGTATGTGGAACAATAGTTGATACATTATGTGAAATAATTGAAGGTTACTATTCCGGCCTATTAGTAGAATATTCAAATGACATTAATAATAAGACAAATAATCTTCTAAAAAAAGTCGACATGGTTGGATTATATGGTAATTTCTTTGCAATAATATTTGTTCCAATATTTATATATCCGCTATATTTACTTTTAGGGAAAAGTATTCCTTGGAATTCTTGTAATCCATATATATGGATATATTCAATAGAATTTGTAGCAACTGTAGCAGGATGTAATTATCGAGCATATTTATCTGCTAACAGAAATACTAAAGCTATAAGTTTGATGGCTTTTATAGGTGGGATATGTGTGAGAGTACCTTTATGCTATTTTATCAAAAAATATAATATTGGATTAATAGGTTTAAGTTTTGTATGTGGAATTGATAGAATTGTTAGAGCAACTTATTTAAGGTTATATATAAAATTTAATAAACCAAAATTATTTGTATAAAGATACTTAAGAGTATGGGAATTTCCCATATAAGAATTTGTGCGGGAGTACAAATTCAGTGCTGGCTAGACAAGAATATTACCCCAAAATTAAGAAAAATATAAAAAGAGGATTAAATTATTTTGATAATTTTTTCCTCTTTTTTAGTTAGTTTTATAAAAAATAAAAACTTACGAACTTTTAAGTCCGTAAGTTGATTTCAATTGGAGCAATTATGAAACAGGTATGCGAAAAAACATCTGCAAAGTAATGCTCTTTTTATATAACTCGATTTATTGTTTTTACTTTAACATAACTTTTAAAATTTTTCAATAAATTTTAAAAAAATGTCCCCTTTTTACGAAAAATATGTTATAATTTTTCTTGATAGGGGGACAAAAATATGAAAAATAGTGAAAAAATAATTTTAAAAATGAGAGAAAACAATGGTGTTATTACTTCTAATGATATTAAACAAATGGGAATAGATAAAAAAGTAATTGCAAGATTATTAGCAGATAAACAAATTGAAAGAACTGAAAAAGGTATTTATATACTTCCAGAAACAATAGGAGATGAATATTTTAATAAGACATATGGAAAAAATGCAATATATTCGCATATGACAGCTTTATATTTTCATAATCTTTGCAATAGAGTGCCAATGATTTATGATATCACCGTTACAAAAAAATATTATGGTGTTTTAGATAATGACCAAAAAGTTTTGTTGCATAAAGTTGATAAAGAATTATTAAATCTAGGAAAAATGAAAATTAAAAGTCCTCAAGGGCAAGATATTGATGTTTACGATATAGAAAGATGTTTGTGTGATTGTTTAAAAGATAAAAATACAATTGCTTCAGAATACATAAAAGAAGCATTTAATATTTATTTTAAGGAAATGAAAAAAGATACTTTTAAAATTATGAAATATGCAAAAAAACTACGCATTGAAAAAGAAATGCACGATTATTTGGAGGTGTTGCTATAAGTGAATGGAGAAAAATTAAAAAATAAAATAAAAAAGAGGGCAAAAGAAATTGGTGCTCAGCCACAAGAGTTAATGCAAATGTATTTTTTTGAAAGATTATTATATAGAATATCAATTAGCCAATACAAATTCAATTTTATTTTAAAAGGTGGATTATTGCTATCAGCTATTATTGGAGATGAAAGAAGAACAACAAGCGACATGGACACTATGATAAAAGGTATAGATATTGAAAGTGATGAACTATTAAAGATAATTCAAGAAATCATTAACATTAAAACAGATGATGCTATTTCTTTTGAAATAGAAAAAACAAAGGAAATTAGAGTAGATGACGTTTATGGTGGAATTAATATAAAGTTAATTGCAAAAAAAGATGGTTTAATTGTTCCTTTATTTATAGACATTACTACTAAAGATCCAATTACACCAAGAGAAATAGAATTTAAATACAAAAGTATATTTGATGATGAATACATAAAAATAATGGCATTTAATAAGGAAACCATTATTGCTGAAAAGTTTGAAACACTTATAAAGGATACTGAAACAAATACAAGAGCTAAAGATTTTTATGACTTGTATGTTCTTATAAAAGAATACTGGAATGAATTAGATAAAACAAATTTAATTAAAGCTATACGAAATACATGCAAAAGAAGAGAAAGTTTATATATTCTTGATGAGTTAGAAGAAAGATTTGATTTCATCAAAGAAAGCACTATATTACAAGGCGAATGGGATAAATATCAGATTGCTCATTTGTATGCTAAAGATATTAATTATGCAGATATAATGAAGAATATAAATTTAATTATTGAAGAATTAGCAAAAGAAGTTGCTACTATATAAGAGGTAAAGTTAAATGGGATTAATAAATATAGCAAGTGGAAATTCTACTTGGCGAGGTTTGGATTATTATAAAGAAAATAAAGTTAGCGATTATAAAAAGACAAGCGATTCTGAGTATGAAGGTATAGTAAATGGTAGTAATGGCAAAAAATACAATGTATTTATGGATATAGAACATCCAAGAAAATCAAAATGTGATTGTCCTCATGCTAAAGATAAACGAATTATCTGTAAACATATAGTAGCTCTTTATTTTACAGCATTTCCTGATGAAGTTGACAAATTTTTGAAAGAGGTTGAAGAAGCAGAAAAAGAATACAAAGCATACGAAGAAGAATTATATAATAAAACTATTAAATATATTAATTCAATGTCTAAAAATGAATTAAAAGAAGCTTTAATTGAAATATTAAATGTTGCTCCTGAATGGGTTTATGATAGATTTGTAAGAGATAGAGTTGGTTATTAAAAAATATATGAGGCGTTATGTTATGCCGATGCCATAGGTTTTAGACCTATTATGAGAAGTAGAATAGCTTAATACTTGATGACAAGTGTTAAGTCTTTATGAATATTTATTTTAATTAGTTCGAATCTGCATAAAGTTGGAGCGGATAAACTACAAGTTACGAACTTTGTTCTCTTTCTAGAAATATTATATATGAATTATTATTAAATTTCAATGGTAGTATAGAAAGATTTCAATATTTATTATATAATATATACACATGAAGTCTTAAATATATAAATGATTGGAGGAACTTAATGAGTAATGAATTAATAAATAATGATAACGAAATAAATAATATTTTTGATAATATCAAAGATTTAGTTATAAATAGTAGAAACAAAGTTTATCAGACTGTAAATACTGAAATGCTTAGCTTATACTGGAATATAGGAAAAGCAATTATGGAAATACAACAAGGTGATGAAAGAGCAAGTTATGGGGATGCAGTTTTAGAAAAGTTATCAGAAAAATTAACTAATGAATTTGGAAAAGGATTTTCCAAGAGAAATTTAGAAAGAATGAGAAATTTTTATATATGTTTTCCAATTGCGACAACAGTGTCGTCGCAATTAAGTTGGTCTCATTATTTGGAAATTATCAAAATTGAAGAAGAACAAAAAAGAAATTTCTATATAAAAGAAACTATTAACTCTAGATGGAGTGTTAGAGAACTTCAAAGACAAAGAGATTCCTTATTATATGAAAGATTAACTTTATCTGCAGATAAGGAAAAAATATTAGAACTATCTGAAAAAGGACAAATATTAAAAACAAGTAAAGATTTAGTAAAAGATCCTTTTTTATTAGAATTCTTAGATATAAAAGAAAATACTGATTATTTAAAATCAGATTTAGAAAAGAATATTATAGAACACTTAAAAGAGTTTTTATTAGAACTTGGAAAAGGATTTAGCTATGTTGG
>OQVN01000534.1_pt1 | contig 14501 bp, 9 predicted proteins | sample 1691621 | NCBI WGS metagenome assembly OQVN01 (sample SAMN03418278, study PRJEB22391) | human gut metagenome | biome: human-gut; feature: organic feature; material: feces | host: Homo sapiens | place: Tanzania | collected 2013-01 | reverse complement strand
GTGTGATTCCATAGCGGTCGCGAAGACGGATAAAAACAAGTCCGCCCAAGTCGCGAGTGCGGCTGACCCAGCCGTTCAATACAACTTTCTTGCCGACATCAGCCTTAGTAAGCTCGCCGCAAGTTACAGTTCGTTTAGAATTTTCCATTATATTTCCATCCCGGTGGCACAAGAGCCACATTTTTTTGTTCAAAAACAACAAATTTCTTCTATTTTAATAAGATATTCTGTTTTGGGCAATTATCCATCAACCTAACGAAAAGGAGCAAATTCCGCCAATGCGCGACCCGCTTTTACTGCAAGTCCTCATTCCGCGTCCGCTCCATTCCGGTCTTTCCGTGCAATCGGGGCTAAGCTGCTTCTGAAAATACGAAAATTCAGCGCGCTCCAGCGAATTGTACAAAGTTTCTGGTTGGCAGGTTTTATTTATGTTAGTAACCATTCCAGCACATTTATCTGTTTTATGCCGTTAAAATCTACTGCAGGGTCATCATCTAAGGTAAGCAATAACTTTGGATAATTATCTTTTACGATTTGCAATGGTTTTAGTTCTCTTTCCAAAGTTGATTTATCTCTTACTGTTGCAGAGACTTGAACATAAAGATTACCTTCATAGTTCTGGGCAACAAAATCAATCTCTACATCATCAACTTTACCAACAAAAACTTTATAACCACGACGAATTAATTCAAGATAAACCACATTTTCAAGAATATGACCAACATCATTTGCCTTTTGACCTAACAACATAAACCGTAAACCAATATCAACAGCATAGTATTTTTCCATCAGTTTAAGATATTCTTTACCTTTTACATCATAACGTTTTGCTTCATAAATAATGAATGACTGCTGCAAAGCCGTAATATATTTTTCTACAGTTTTTACATCAATCTTACGTCCAGAAGAAGTCATGGTATCTGCAATGCGTTTAGAAGAAAGAGAACTGCCTATATTATCAAAAACAAAACGAATAACACTTTCTAGCATTTTTGTATCAATAATTTTGAATCGCGAAATAACATCTTTAAGCACAATAGAACTGTATACACCGTTTAAATATTCCAAAACTTCGTTTATATCTTCCCCAAGATTTAATGTATACGGGAAAGAACTGCGCTGAACATAAAGCTTGTACTTTTCAGAAAGAGAAAGATTTGATTCAGTTCCAAGAGCCTGAACAAATTCCTTAAAAGACAACGGAAGCATTTCTATAGTTACATACCTTCCTGAAAGTAGAGTTGCAAGTTCTCCAGAAAGAAGATATGCATTGCTGCCTGTCATATAAATGTCAATTTTTGGATTAAGAAAAAGACTGTCTACAACCCTTTGAAAATCCTGAACGTTTTGAATTTCATCAAGAAAAACGTAAGTCATTTTTTCAGAGACAAGGCGTTTTTTTATGTAAGAATGAAGATTCTGCGGATTTAATAATTCATAATTGTCAAAATCTTCAAAATTAAGAAAAATAATCTGATTTTTATCTACACCATTTTCTAGCAAATAATTCATAAACATTTTCATTAAGGTAGATTTTCCGCATCTACGAATACCTGTAATAACCTTAATTACCTGCTTATCTTTGTACGTTTTGAGCTTATTTAGAAATTCAGTTCTTTCTATATCTTTCATAGTTTGGATTATAATCCCATTTTATTTAAAAATCAACAAAAGATTGGAATGTAATCCAAAGATAATGATGGAAGGTTAAATTTGTTAGCCAAAATGTCTGTTGCGGCAGGTTGCGTACGTTAGGTTATGTAGCCCCTGCGGAGCAGTCCACTGGAGCGAACGGAGTGAGTGAAGCGGATGAGCGGCTAGCGAAGGGCGGAACAGCCGTCCTGAACGAAGTGAAGGGAACGTCCTGGGATTTTGTGTTTGCTCAAAGAAAATCATTTTTGAATGCATAAAAAATTCGACAATCCGATTTTGTGCCTTTATACTTAAATCATGATTAGCAAATATATTTTTGGAAAACCTTTTAACACGGAAGCGGTGGTTTGGCTTCCTGATGAAGCAAAAATTTTTGTAGATGATGCAAGTTCGTTCAAATATGCACAAATTTCAATAAATAAAAAAGAAGGATTTTTCTTTAAAATGCACATTTCGCCAAAGACAATGATTTTTGGGCTTGGGCAGTCTATGGGCGGAATTAATAAAAGGGGCAGAATATACAACAGCTGGTGCACGGATGAATTTAGTCATACAGAAGAAAAGACTTCGCTTTACGGTGCGCATAATTTTATGGTTTTTTACGAGCCGGACACAAAAAATGCGTTCGGTCTTTTCTTTGACTATCCGGGATTGGTGCAGATTGACGCGGCTTTTTCAAGTTTTGATACAGTCACTGTAAAAATTGATGATGTTCATTTGAATATGTATCTTATAGAAGGAAATAGCCTTTTAGACATTACAAATCAATTCAGAAAAATGATTGGCACAAGTTATGTTCCGCCACTTTGGTCGCTGGGATTTATGCAAAGCCGTTGGGGTTATGGTTCGGAAGCAGATTTGAAAAAAGTTTACGAAAACTATAAAGAAAAAAATATTCCGCTTGATGCGATTTTTTTGGACATTGATTATATGGAAGGATTCAGAGATTTTTCTATCAACAAGAAAAATTTTTCTGACTTTTTAAAGACCGTTTCTGATTTTAAGGAAAAAAATGTTCACATCGTGCCAATAATTGATGCAGGTATAAAAGTTGAAAATGCAGCTCCAGATTCAGAAGGCATTCAAAAAGATTATTTTTGCAAAAAAGCAGACGGCTCGCTTTTTGCGGCAGGCGTTTGGCCGGGACTTTCGCATTTTACAGATTTTTTAAATCCTTCTGCAAGAAAATGGTTTGGCGGTCTTTACAAAAAACTTACAGACATGGGAATTGACGGTTTTTGGAACGATATGAATGAGCCGGCACTTTTTTATTCTGAAGACGGGCTAAAAAACGCTTATAAAGAAATTCTTTCTGTAATCAACAATAAAAATCCGGAAGTTTATGACACCTGGAAGTTAAAAGATGCAGTGCTTGGCGTTCAAAATTCAATGGACGATTACAAGAGTTTTTATCACAAAGTTCCTGCCGATATTGCCGGTGGACTTGCGGAATATGTTCAAAACGGAATTGCAACCGTTCAACATTCAAAGGTTCACAATCTTTATGGCTACAATATGACTCGCGCGGCAAGCGAATTCTTTAGGCAAAACTGCAAAAATGATGTGCTTATTTTTAGCCGGGCTTCGTATATTGGCGCGCATAGATACGGTGGCATTTGGACTGGCGACAACGCTTCGTGGTGGAATCATATTGAACTTTTAATCCATCAGCTTCCGGGATTGAATATGTGTGGCTTTTTGTATACAGGCTGCGATTTGGGCGGTTTTGGCGGAAACACAAGCCGCGAACTTTTGCTTCGGTTTTTGGGCGTTGGAATATGGACTCCGCTTATGAGGAATCATTCAGCTCTTGGAACCCGCGAGCAGGAATGTTATCAGTTTGAAAATACAGAAGATTTTAGGGGAATTATAAGTTTTAGGTACAGAATTCTTCCTTATCTTTACGAAAAATTAAAAAAGGCGAGCGCGGAAAATTCTCTTTTCTTTAAGCCGCTTGCGTTTGAATTTGCAGATGATGAGATTGCCCTTCAAACAGAAGATCAGCTTTTGCTCGGTGATGAAATAATGATTGCCCCAGTTTACAGACAAAACGCAACTGGAAGAAATGTTTATTTGCCACAAGACATGAAAATGGTTCGCTGCAAGCTAGGTTCTGGACTTGACAAAGGCGCGCCGCAAATTACGCCACTTTCAAAAGGAACTCATTTTGTAAGATACGCCCAGAACGAAGTTGTGTTTTTCCTAAGAAAAGGAAAATCCATTTGGGTTGTAGATTCCGCAAAAACATCGGCAGAACTCGATTTGGCGACAAGAGAGGTTTGGGAGTAGTTTTTTCACAATTTATGCGGACATTGAATCTGTCGAAATGACCGCATAGATTAAACTTTCGGGCAGCCCTTATTTTTTTACAATATACATTTCCCCTTTCCTGTCCTATAATAGTTTTATGAAGAAGTTTATTTCAGTTATTTTGTTTTCGGTTTTGTTGAGTTTTTCTTTTGCGGAAGAAGTTTTTGTTTGCGTAGGTTCGTTTAAAAATCCTAAAAATGCAGAAAATCTTGTGAAAAATCTTGAAAATTTAGGCATGGAATCTTTTATTTTTGAAACGCAAGTTAATAATCAAACTTTGTTTAGGGTTTTGCTTTCCGACGCTTTTGATTCAAAGGAAAAAGCAAGAAATTTTAGAAATTCTGTGGAAAACGCGGATTTTGCAAAAAAATTAAATCTGACTGGACTTTGGATTTGCCAGGCTCATAAACCGGAGAATAAGAAAATTGTAGAAACCGCTGTTGAAGAAATCATTGAGGCTCCTGTTAAGCCAATAGTTCTTGAAGAAAATAAAAACGAAATTCCTGTTTCACAAGAAAAACCTTATTCCGTTTTGGTTCACTCTTATAAAGAAGAGCAAGCCGCCGAAAACGGAAAAAAACAATTAAAAGAAAACGGTGTTGATTCTTTTATTCTAAAAACTTTTGATGACAAGTCATATTTTTCTTTTGATTTACATTCAGGAGCGTTTGATTCTCCAGAAGAAGCCGAACCTTTGCAGGAAAAACTTGAAGAACTCGGAATTGAAGACACAAAAATTGCCGATTACGAAGAAGAAAAGGAAAAAGTTCAAAAGTACGATGAAATCATAAAAACCCAGCCAGTTTCTTACGATTTTGGAAACAATGAAATTCCGGATATTTATTCCGTTCCTGTGGCAAACATAATTCGTCAGTTTCCTATAAACAAAAATTTTGCGTTTGAAAATCTTATGATTTTTGATTTTGATAATTTGCGCTCAATGGATAAAGAATTGCCTTCGCTTGATGAAGTTTCAGACATAATTGGAAACGGCGAAAAACTTCATGCACTTTCAATTGCATCTTACAAAGACGATTTATTTAATAAAGATGTGAAAATTTTTATTTTCAGCAGCGATGAAAACGCTCTTCCTGATATTTTGGACTTAAAAAAGAATTTTCAAGAAGACGCTTTGCCTGAAAAAGGTGAAGATTCAAAAATCCGCGATATGCAGTTTCAGCTAAAAGACGGCATTTTAAATTCTTTGATTCTAAAATCTGATGAAAATTATATTTTCTTTGGTGTAAACGAAAAAAGAGATTTGGCAGTTCTTATGTCTACGGAAGATTTTTCAGAAAGTCAATTTGAAGCTTTTTTGAACAACTTTGAAAACGATTCTTCGCTTTTGATTTATCCTCAAATAAGAAGAACTTTGCTGGTTTTGCCTAAAAAAACTGAACTCGAACGCAAATTTTTGTCTTTTACGCTTGAAAAAGTAGATGATTCTTATGCGGAATCAAAAGGTTATGCGGATTGGGCAATTCCTATTGTTGGTCACTGGAATGCTAAAGCAATTTTTAATCAAGAAGACGAAATTGTTTCTGTTGGATTTTTTGATTTGGATTATGACTATAATGCAAAACGAGTTCATCAAATGTTTATGGACGATCACATAACAACAGAAAAAAGTCACGCTTCAACTGTAAAAAATGCAGATTCCTGGTTTGTTGAAGTTTGGGACACAACCAGGGAAGTTTCGTTTTCGACAAAATCTTATATTATTGCTGTTGACAGTTATGATTTAGATGAAGAAGAGCTTGTAAAACTTTCTGACGAATTGCAAATCTGGGAAAAATAATTTATATTGCGATATTTTGTGGAACTCTTGTCAAAAAGCGTAGGTGAAGAGATAATATATTCATCTTTTTTTGAGGAGAAAGTTGATGAAAAGGCTGTTCCTTGTTTTTTTTGCTGTTGCTTCCCTGTTTTTTGGTTGTAGAAATGACGCGGATGATTCCCAGAATGAAGTTCAGTTATCTTTAAAACAAAGAATTGCCACTGCGGAAAGTGGTGCAGAAATCGACTTGGAAAAAGAAAATCTTCTGATTAGAAAAAATACTTCTTATATAGTTTCAAGCCCGATGACAATTAAAAATGGCGACACAAAAAATGCAAGATTCATTGTAAAAAGTCCAGGCGTTGTTTTTGAAAATCTTAAAAGAGTAAAAACTGTTATTGTTGATGAGTCTGTTGGCGAAGATGATTTTTATCTGAAAAATTGTGATTCTGTAGAAGAGCTTTTTGTAAAAGGCGGCGGAGAAGCTATCTACATTGATTCAACAGAGATTTTGAAGCTTGTTGTGAAAAAAATTGGTGTCCACATTATTTTTAGAGGCTCTGTGGCAATAAAAAAAGCGTTCATTTTTAGCGATTGCAAACTGTCTTCTGAAAATTCAGGCATTACTATAGAAGAAATAATTATTTCTGAAACCGTAAAAAATCTTGAGCTGGGCGGAGAACTGAAAATCGGAAGAATTGTTTCCAAAGATGGCTCAAATATTACAATTATTGTTGATGTGAATGTGACAATTGTTGCTGCGGACTCAAATATTCAAGATTCAATAAAAAACAATCCGGAGAACTCTGATTACAACAATAAAGCTGAAGAAATAGAAGAAGACGAATTGACTGAAGATGATAAAAAAGATATTGAAGAAGTAGAAAACGACCTGAAAGAACTCGAACTATCGGATTCGGATTTTTATTTGTGGTGTCTGGATGAAAAAACAGGATTTTATAATAAGAGCAATAATAGCTCTGTTTTTTCTTTATTGAAAACGGATTCTGAAAATATTTTTTATAATAAAAATCCAAAAACTATTGATAAGGCTTGGGATTATTTTTTGGAATTTAATAGTTATCCAAATATCAAAGCTGGGAAAAATTATAAAATAAGTTTTGACTTAAAATCTGATAAAGAATCTTATGTTTGTCTGCAAATAAAAGATGAAAAAACATATTCTTGCACAGGTTCAACAACACTTTGTGATGTTTCAACAGAGTATAAAACATTTTCTGTTGAAACAGGTTCTTCTGTTTATGATTGGTATGAAAGCAAAATCCTTTTGTCATGTGGCTCTGTAAGTTCTCTTTATATAAAGAATTTTACTATTGAGGAAATATCTGATGTAACAAATATTGTTACGCAGATTCATTTAAATGATCCAAAAGGAAATATAAATGATGTTGCTGTGAATTGTGAAGTTTAATAAAGAGTTTGTTGATGATTATGATTTTAATGGAGTAAATGGAGTTAATTTGGTTTTAATAGATAAACCTCTTTCTGTTGGAAAACTTTATAAAGTTTCATTTGATGTTACAAGTGATATCAGTCTTTCGGAAGGTAGTGATTCTTCCGGTGATGGAGATTTTGGTTTTTGGCTTCATTCGACAGTTTCAAATCATGATGATGCAAGTGGTTCTAATTATTTTGGATTAGAAGCTGATACACCAAGAACAATAAATGTCTATCTTCCTTCATATCAATTGCATGATGAAAGTATTCGTATTCCTAGAATTTGGATTTCTTCTAAAAGAGTTTGTACTATTACAGTAGATAATATCTCTGTGACAGAAACAAGTCTAAATGAAATTCTTGCTGAAAATCAGGATTATGGATTAAATTTCAAAGCAGGAATTGATGGATATTGGCAAAAAACTCCAATTGAGCGTTCTGTTGCTATACCTGCGGGAAAAACAGCGATAGGACAACTTATTTTAACAGATAATGATTCTGACTGGACATCAACAAAGTATGTTACAACAAGTTTCAGATTTTTATCAGAAAATGTGATTTCTTCAATAAATGCACAGCGTTCTTCAATTTCAGATGACACATATTTTGTAAATACAACAGATGAAACTGTTTTTGTAAAATTTTCGCTTGATGACAAATTTAAAATGTGCGTTACGCAAGGTTCTGCAGAAGATTGTGAGGGAATGTTTGGGGACACGGCGTATTTGCGAATAAAGCCTGAAGAGGAATGCGAAGATATTTTTTATCTTGATTTTGATTCAAAAAATGTGACAGATGATGAAACAGAAAAATGGTACAAGGCAACATATAATATTGAATATTGCAAAGTTCGTGATAAAACAATTGAGCCACATTATGCAATGATAAAAAAATGTACTTTTTTAGAGGATAAAACTTCAGAATATGAAGGATATTATCATGTTCTTTCAAGTTCAGATATAAAAGAATCTGATGAACCTCAAGTTATAACGCAAATTCTTTATTTGCCTAAACAAGAAAGATTTGGGAAATTTTTGTTTTATTCACAGTTTAGAGGATATAATGAGGTTGTAAAAATTTCTGATTTTTCAATTGAAGAAACTACAGATTCTAGTTCTTGGTATTATTACGACATTGATAAATCAGATTTGCCGGGAGATTCTTTCAACATAATTTTTAATAATGGATATGAAACTCAAACTGTTGATATTGCAGATTTAACTGTGAATCAGCCTGTTTATTGGTATGATTTTTTTGAGCCGAAGTTTGACGATTCTGGTCGTTATTATTGTGTTCAGTCTGCGCGCTCTGATAATCCGAAAGAAACTCCGGCGGAAGGTTTTGTCCGCATATATTTTTATTCAAAGCTAGGCGATTCAGAGCCGCCGTATCTACATTATTGGTATAAAACAGAAACCGGATCAAAAGGCTTTTCAACTGTTTGGCCAGGAAAAATGATGATTAAATATTAAAAGAGGAGGATTAATATGGATGTCTTTCTTGAAAAATGCAGAAAGTTTTTTACTGATGTTTTTGAAAAAATAGGAATGTTTTTTAAGAAAATTGTTAAAAAGCTAAATGATTTTCGGATTTTTCTTTGTTCGGAGATTAAAAAATTCTTTGAAAAAATTAAATTAAAAAAAGAAGAATTTCTAAAAAATCGTGCAATAAAAAGAGATGAGAAAAAAGCTGCAAAACAGGCAAAAAAGGAAGAAAAATTAAAGACTAAACAAGAAAAAGAGCAAAGAAGGCAGGAAGAGGCTGCCCAAAGAGATATTTATTTAAAAAATGCTAGTTTAAGAATTTTCCGGGGCTTTTTAAATATTTTTGATGTTATATTTGAAGTGGTTTTTGCTTGTGGATTGATTTTTTGTCTTCGCCCAGAACTTTTGGATTTTAGAAATGAAAATTCATATTTTGGGCAGATTGATTTTTATTCTTTAAAATTAATTTTATTTGGAAACTTTTTGCCAGAGTCAACAGAAATTCCAAATCTTACAATTTTTATAATAGTTTGTATTTTTGCCGCTTATCTTTTATACAAAGTAATTTTTTCAATTTTAACCGCAAATGGGGTGAATAAGCTGATTTCAATTTTGCTTACGGTGATTACATTGATTTCAGTTACTCTTGTAAAAGATAAATTGTTGATTTTCCTCGTCCTTTATGTTTTGCTTTTTGCTACGTTTCAGTTTTCATGCGGATTTGATTTTAAAGTTGTCAGGATAAAATTTATAATTTTTATCTGCCTTGCATTTGTTGCGTACATTGCAGTTTTATGTATTTTTGATGGAGCTTTTAGAAATTTTTCAATTCTTCTGCTCAAAGAGATGATATTGCCTATAAAATGGTTTTAATTTTTTTTCATTGATGAAAATTCTTTCTACAAAATCTTGTATTTTATGTTATAATTTTACTGATGTCTGCACGTAAATTAGTTATTGTTGGGGCGGGAGTTGCAGGACTTGCAGCTGGGGTTTATGCTCAGCGGTCTGGATTTGAAACAATTATTTTAGAAAAGCATATTATTCCTGGCGGGCTTAGCACAAGCTGGTCAAGAAAAGGCTATCTTTTTGAAGGTGGCATGCACTGGCTTACAGGTTCTTCTGAAAAACTGACTTTAAATAGAATCTGGCATGAAGTTGGCGCTTTAAAGGAAAATAATCCGATTTTTTATAGAGATCCGATTTATACGCTTGTTACAAAGGATGGAAGGCAGCTAAGGCTTTTCCGCGACCTAAAAAAACTTAAAAATGAATTTCTTGCATACGCGCCAGAAGACAAAAAGATGATAAATCGGTTGTGCTCGGACGTTAAGCAATTTATCAATGTTCATATGCTTGTGTCGGATATTTCTTGCTTAAAAGCAAAACATCCGACACATCCAAAACTTATTGAATATTTGGCGATGGCTCCTGCGGCTGGTCGTTTTGTTCAGCTTTTAAAAATGTCGTATACAGATTATGTTGCAAAGTTCAAGAACAAAGATTTGCGGGAACTTTTGCTTTCTGTGATTGGACAAAGATATAATTCTCTTTCTTTTATTTATACATTGGCTTCTTTTGCCAGCGGTGATTGCGGTTATCCAAAAGGCGGTTCTTTGCGTCTTACAAAAAATATGGCGGATACATTTGAATCTCTTGGTGGAAAAATTGAATATCGTCAGACGGTAGAAAAAGTTATTGTGGAAAACGGAAAAGTTACGGGCGTTGTTTCTAATGGTGAAAAAATTCCTGCGGATGCGGTCATTGTAACTCAAGATACACGGAAAACCGTTGAGGATTTGTTCGAAATTCCATTGAAAGAACGGTGGATTTCAAAAATGAAGAAGAATGTCATTTCAGAACAAAATATGTATATTGCGCTTGGGGTAAAATGTGATCTGAAAAATTATCCGCAATGTGCAGTTTTTCCTTTGGAAACGCCATTTAAGGCCGGCGGAATAGAATTTACTCAGTTTAGAATCAATAATTATTCTCTTTATGAAAATCATGCGCCGCAAGGTTGTTCAACTTTGACTTGTCTTTTGCTTGGAGATTCTTACGGATATTGGAAAAAAGCGAAGGCGGATGGAACTTATAAGGCAAAAAAACAAGAATTGGCGGAAAAATTTATTGCCGAGCTGGAAAAATTCATTCCAGAAATAAAAGGAAATGTTGAAGTTTATGATGTCGCAACTCCTTTGACTTATGAGCGTTATTGCAATACTTTTGAAGGCGGCTGGATGAGCGTCTGGAAAGCCGGCACGACAGGTTTTATGTTGCCGCAGAAGTCAAAAACGGTAAAAGGGCTTTATTTTGCCGGTCAGCGTTCAATGATGCCGGGCGGTTTGCCGATTACTGTTTGTTCGGGGCGAAAAGCTGTTCAATATCTTTGCCGCGACACAAAAACTTTGTTTGTTTAAAAAATTTTCAATAAACAGGAAAAATCGCAAAAAACGGATTCAAAGCGGTATTTTTTTATTATATTTACTATAATAGTTTTAACTTTGAATTAAATTTAGAGGCAAAAATGAAATACAAAGCTGTGATTTTTGATATGGACGGAACAATTTTAAATACTTTGGAAGATTTAAAAAACGCCACGAATTATTCGCTAAAACAGTTTGGAATGCCGGAACGTTCTTTTGAGGAAGTAAGAATGTTTGTTGGAAACGGAATAAGAAAACTTGTGGAGCGTGCAGTTCCAGCGGGAACTTCTGAGCAAAAAATAGACGAGGTTCTGGATGTTTTTTTGAAATATTATGCGGTTCACAGTGCTGATAACACTTCTGCTTATCCGGGAATTCATGGGCTTGTTGAAAATTTAAAAAAAGAAGGGATAAAAACTGCGGTAAGCACAAACAAGGCGGACGCTCCTGCACAGGAACTTGGAAAAGAATATTTTAATGGAATTTTTGATTTGATTGTTGGTCAGCGAGAAGGTCTTAGGATAAAACCTGCCCCTGATTCCGTAAACGAAATTCTTAAAATTCTGAACATTCAAAAAAAGGATGCGGTTTATGTTGGCGACAGTGATGTTGATATTCAAACGGCAAAAAATTCCGGCTTGGATTTTATTGGCGTAAGCTGGGGATTCCGCGGAAGGGAATTCCTTGAAAAAAACGGCGCGAAAAACATTGTTGACAACGCAAATGAAATCTTGGATTTAGTAAAATAAAAAAATTGAAAATATTTGGAGAAAAAAATGGCAAGAACAAAAAAATCTGCGGAACTTGGTGAAAACCTTGTTGAAAACTACAAGAATTTTTTGAACAACGGAAAAACAGAACGCGAATGTGTTGTTCAGATTATTCAGGCGGCGCGCGAAAACGGCTATAAAGAAATCACAGAATATTCTAGTTTAAAAGCTGGAGATAAGGTTTATGTTCAAAAAATGAACAAGGCGATTGCGCTTTTTCAGATTGGTTCAGAAAATATCGAAAACGGAATGAATATTCTTGGCGCACATATTGATTCGCCTAGACTTGATGCAAAACAAAAACCTGTTTATGAAAATAATTTTATTACATATCTAAATACGCATTATTACGGAGGAATTAAAAAATATCAGTGGGTAACGCTTCCGTTGGCAATCCATGGTGTAATCTGCAAAACTGACGGAAAAACAATCAATGTGAATATTGGTGAAAACCCAGATGATCCGGTTTTCTGCATTTCTGATATTCTTCCTCATTTGGCGCAGGAACAGATGAAACGCAATGCTTCTGAAATTGTAAAGGGCGAAGATTTGGACGTAATTCTTGGTTCTTATTATTTCAAAAAGGAAGATAAAGACGAAAAAGACAAGAAAAAGAAAAAAGAAGAAAAAATCACAAGCAAAAAAATCATTGTGAAACTTCTGAAAGACACATACGGAATTGAAGAAAAAGATTTGGAATCTGCGGAACTTGAAATTGTTCCTGCCGGAAATGCGCGCGATTGCGGTTTGGACCGTTCATTGATTATGGGGTATGGCCAGGATGACCGTTCTTGTGCATTTGCATCTTTTGCGGCTCTTATGGATTCAAATCCTGCAAAAAGAACAAGTTGTTGTCTTTGTGTTGATAAAGAAGAGATTGGAAGCGTTGGTGCGACTGGAATGGATTCACACATGTTTGAAAATGCTGTTGCTGAAATTATTGCACGTTTACCGGGCGGTTACAGCGATTTGACTTTGCGCCGTTGCCTTGCGAACTGCAATATGCTTTCTAGTGATGTAAACGCTGCATTCGATCCGCTGAACGCAGGGCTTTTTGACAAAGACAATACTTCTTTCCTTGGCGGAGGTCTTGTTTTCAACAAATATACAGGAAGCCGTGGAAAAAGTGGTGCGAGCGACTGCAATGCAGAATTTATTGCAAAAGTTCGTGGCACAATGGAAAAGGCAGAAGTAAAATATCAGATGGCGGAACTTGGAAAAGTTGATCAGGGTGGCGGTGGAACAATCGCTTATCTTGCGGCAAAATATGGAATGAATGTTCTTGATGCGGGAGTTTCAGTTTTGAGTATGCATGCGCCTTGGGAAATTACTGCCCGCGAAGATATTGTTCAGGCTTACAACGGATACAAGGCTTTTCTTCGGATTGAATAATCTGTGCCGGGGCAATATTTCTTAAAAAGAGATGTTGCTTCCGATTCCGGCGGAAATTATGAAATTCTTCTGATTTTCTGCCGGAAAAAATCTGTATTTTGCATTGCCGGAGACAGTGAACATAAAATTGTTTCTGGCTAATCCGCCAATATTCGGTGTGAACGAAAAAGAACATGTTAATGCAAGTTCATCTGAATAATCAGTTTTGCCATCTTTTATATGTTCAAAATAAGTAGGAAATTCTTTTATCGCCCAGGAATTGATTTTGTCTTCAATTTTTCCAACGTAATAAGTGCTTAAGGTCAGGCGGTTCGCGTAAAAAAGCGGTAAAAAAATTGTTGACTTTTGGATCTCCCAGTTGAAAAGCATGATTTTTGCCATTGCCGCGGCGATATAATCTTCAGTTGGAAATAATGCTGCCTCAAAAGTTATTGGAATTAGCGTGGAATTTTTTAACATCAAATCTAGTGAAATATTGTCAAAGCGTTTGTTGATGTCTAAATTGTCTGCAAAAGAAAAAAAGTCGTTTTCTAGCGTTGCGCCAATTTGAATTCCGCTGTAGTCATAATAATTAAAACCTGATTTGTGGATGTTTCCAAATGAGATTGATATCGAGTTGCTAAGATATAAAAATTCATCGCTTGTGGTTTTTAGGATTTTAAAATAGTCTGCAAGATTTTTTGGTTTTGCATCTTTTGGAATTGAAGTTTCGCTTTGTCTGCCTTCTAAAATTGTTCCCGAATCAGAAAATTTTATGTAAAAAACTCCAGAAACTGGAATTTTGCTAGTAAAAGTCAGATTTCCAAACGTCTGTTTGTAGCCGTCGTCATCAAATTCAATTTGCGCGCTTCCTGAATAAGAAAAAATTTCGGTAAGAGAATTTCCTGAAATTGAAAATTTTAGTGCCTCAGAATTTGTAAGAAAATTATATCCGGCAGAAAAATACCAGATTGGATTTGTCCATGGCGTTGAAGAAACGTAAGTTAGTCCGAACGGAAGCCAGAGCGAATCCAATGTTGAAAGATTTTTGTTGGCATAAGAATTTACGAATCCCAAAGGAACGAAAGTTCCGTGTGGCCCGGAAAAATTATATTTGAATGTTGAAAAATTTTTGCTAGTTGCGGAAAATTCTGTTGAATTTAAGTTTTGCGTAAAAATTGAAACGTCCGCGGTTTTTGTTGTTGCGTGTTGATTTTCTGAATTTTGTTGAGGCGCGGAAAATTCTTCAAAT
>OQVN01000531.1_pt1 | contig 14568 bp, 23 predicted proteins | sample 1691621 | NCBI WGS metagenome assembly OQVN01 (sample SAMN03418278, study PRJEB22391) | human gut metagenome | biome: human-gut; feature: organic feature; material: feces | host: Homo sapiens | place: Tanzania | collected 2013-01 | reverse complement strand
CTCTTAATGTCGATAAACAGCAAATGTTATATTCTATTTATCAAGAATTATACGAAAAAATGGGAAGATATTCCGATTCGAGAGAGGCTTTATCTTCTTATAAAAATTATATTTTGAAAGATACTCCAAAAAAATCTATAAAACCTTTAATGCTTGCAACTTATTATAATAACGAAGGATATTTATATTATAGGCAGGGTTCTATTTCAAATTCTATAAATTCTTTCAGAGCTTCCATAGACGAATACAAAAAAACTTTAGATTCTAAAGCTTTGGCAAATAATCCTAATTTGGCTTATGAAAACGCTCAAAATGACGCTAAAAATTATTTAAGTTTATCTTCGCTTTATTTAAGATATTTATCTCAAAACGATTTGACTTCTATAAAGAGAGAATTTTTTAAAGAATTATTCGACACAACTAAAAATTTGCAAGTATTGTCGACTAATAATTCCGTTAGCTCAAAAGATAGATTATTATTATATTCGCATATAGCGGCTTTTAGATATATAATGGCTTTAAAATTAACCGCCGAAGCGGACAATTCGAGATTCAAAAAAAAGAAAGACGACCCTTTGGATATGAGCGGACATGATATTAATGTTCAAAGATTATATATGCTTAAAGACGCTATTGATAGATATAAATATATTCTCTCTTCAAATTCTAATTTTCCCGTAGATTTAAAAACAGAAATAATTATAAGAAAAAACAGAAGTGGTAGAATAGGTACTGCAGAAGTGCTATTTAAGAAAAATACAACATCATTTTTAAATTATAAAAATGATACTAAAGAATAAAGAAGGTGAAAAATTTGAAAAAAACTAGTTTAATATTAACAATATTAGTAGCTATTGTGATTAGTTTTTTAGGAGTTAAATTAAATAACTTTTCAAATAAATATTATGAGGCTCATGAGGTTTATGGTGTATATTTAGAAGGAAAATCAATTGGATTAATTGATTCTAAAAAAGATCTTGAAAAGCTAATTGATAAAGAACAAGAAAAAATAAAATTACAATATAATGTTGATAAAGTATATATTCCTAAAGGATTAGAAATACAAAAAGAAACAACATATAGTAATAATATTAAAAAAGAAGAAATAGAGGAGTTTGAGTGATTTTACAGAGGTAAAACTATACTAAAAAAATATAAAAATGGAACAAAATCGATTCTTGTGTGAGAGAATCAAAGGAGAAATAAAGCAAATGAGTTTAAAAATGAAATTAAATATAGTAAATAAGCATGAATATGAAGAAAACGAAGATTACAGAGAGGTAATAGTTAGAATTCCAAAAGAAAATGAAAAGTTAGAAAGAGATTTTAGGTATTTAGGATTAGACTATAATAATTTATCAATTCAGGATGCTCATGTATTAGAATGTGAAGTAATTGATACATCTAACCCACAATTTTCAGCTACAATGTCGACAGAAATTTCAAATATTATTGCTAAAGCAAATGAAGATGGTTATACAACACCATTTCAAGATATTAAAAGTATGTTTAATATCATAAAATTACTTGATGATGAAGGTAGAAACAAATTATTAGCAGTTCTAGAAATGAAAAGGGAACAAATATGTAATATGAAAGATGCTGTAAAATATGGAAATAATTTAGATTGCTTTGAATATTACAACAATATTAGTACACATGAAGAATATGCACAAAAACTAATAGATAAGAAAGAAATTACTCTGGAGGATGTTGCTGATTATATTAATATGGAAGAATTAGGAGAGGCATATGTCAATGGAAATGATGGGATTTTTACGGATCAAGGATTAATATTTGAGACAAGCACTATTGAAATAAATATAAAGAATCTAGCTTATAAAAAAGAGGAGGATGAAGAATTTGAATAAAACAATTTCAACTGATAAAGTAGCAGTAAAATCAGGTTATTATTTTGAAATATTTGATAAGGATAAAATTCCAAATACATTAGCAAAATATGATTATAGAGTAGAACTAGATAATGTTATTTATGATTTATATCATGGGACAAGTTTGGAAGATGAAAAAGTAATTGATAATATGTTTGGAAATAGAATTGGACATTTTATTGATGAACATACAATAAAAAGACCTAGATGTGCATTGATTGGAGAAGATGGCAATATTTTTAATCTTATGGGAATTGCATCAAGAACTTTAAAAGAAAATAATATGAAAGAACTAGCAGGAGAAATGTGCAATAAAATTGTAACACAGGCAAAAAGTTATGACCAAGCATTATCAATTATAGGGGAATATGTAGATATAACTAGCAGAGCAGAATTGGAGGAAGATATTTTTGAGTAAGATGTTAAAAGCTAATTCAATAATTAAAGAAAATGAAATTTATTTTCAAGATGAACTTATTTCTGAAAATAAAGAAATAAATGCATATATTTCAACATCAAATATTGATTTAAAAGAAAAGTTTGGCTTAAAACATAAAAATGATATGTATTATGATATGTATTTAAATTATAAATATTTAGAAAAGAAACTATATATTGAAATTGTAAAAGTAGAGGATGAAAAAAGAAATTATTATATATATATACCTACAGAAGGTGAGAAAAAAATGTTAATGAAAAAATTAGAAGAATATATAGAAAAAAATTATAATCAGAGTATAGAAGAATTTATAAAAGAAGTTGAAAAGGAAGAAGAAGAAGAATATTAGAACTATCAAGTAGATATCTTAAAAAAAATTGTGTTTCACGCTAAAAGCCACGCTTTTAGGCAGTTACTGGGCGAGGCGACATCGCCCTGATCCTGCAAAATTGCCTTCAGGCAATTTTGATTCTCAATGAGGGAGAAAGAGAGGTAAATTTTGAAAGAGCAAAAAGAGGAAGAAAAGTTAGTTCCTGTAATAGTAAGAATACCAAAGTATAAAAAGAATATGCTAGAAAAATTGGCTACAAAACAAGGAAGATATGAGTCTGATATTGTAAGAAGTGGAATAGATAAAGAACTAAATTTACAAATTTATAAGGATAACTTGGATTTTATAATTAAAGAATTAGATAGGATGATTGATGAAAAATTAGACCCTTTTATAAAATCACAAAGGAAGATAAATGCTAAAAACCTAAGAACGAGTGCAATAAATACATATTTACAAGGTGAGGTTTTATATAGATTGCTTGGAGATGATATGCACAAAAATTTTATTGAAATGTTGGCTAAAGCTCGTAAGAAAGCAAATTATTATATAAATCATGACGCAGAAAATATGAGCAAACAGGATTTGTACGATTTTTATACAATAGGAGAAATGTACAGAAATGAATAATGTGATTTTTCTTTTTGAAGCATTTAATCCCAATAAACGAAGTACATTTTTTAAACACAAAAGTTATGCCAATTATCTTGCTTATAGTGAATTTGCAATAAGAAATCCGAAGACTGAGCATGGATTATTTGGTAAAATAAAAGATTTTTCTAACATAGAAAATATGGAAAGTATAGAACCAATTAATCAATACATAATAAAATTAGTAGACAAAAAAGTTCCAATTTATCGTTGTACAATATCACTTGATGAATATGATGCTATAAGGCTTGGATATGATACTCAGGAAAAATGGAAAGGCTTATTTGAAAGTAAATTAGTAAGTTTTGCAAAAAAGATGAATGTAAAATATGAAGATTTACAATATGTTGGAGCAGTACATTTGGAATCAGGACATCCGCACTTTCAGATAATGCTTTGGAGTAAACAACGAGATAAAATGAATTATTATATCAATTATGGAAAGATTAATAAAATGCGAGATGAATTTACAAATGCTATATTTAGAGAAGATTTAATAGAATTATATAAGGAAAAAGATCTTGCTAGAAAAGGGATAATAGAGAAAAATGTATTGCTACAAAAATTGAAAAAAGTAAATAAAGATTCGAAGTTCATAAAAGAAATGGTACAATATGAAAAAGATTTTTCAAATAAAAAGATAATGAGAAACCCTATTAAAAATAAAGAATTGAGAAAGATAGCAGGTGAACTTTTAAAGTTAAAAGAGCAATTAAGAAATACGAAAGGAAGCATAAAATATCAATATTTAAAGAGGTATCCTGAAATTATAAAGCAAGTAGATATAATTTCTAAAAGTATTATAGAATCATCATTAGATACTCAGATAGAAATAGAAAAGTATATTCTAGCAAAGCAAAAAATAGTATCATTTAAATTTCAGGAACAGGGTAAGATACAAAAAGCACAACAAGAAGAAAAAGTAAAAGCGGAAGATGAAATAATAAAACTTATAGGAAATCAAATATTAAATTTTGAAAGAGTATTATTAAATCAAAAAATAGAATATACTAAATCAGTATATTATAATGAAACAGAAAGCTTAATATGGAGAATATTTAATTGTGTTTATTTTTCAACAAGACAAGAAGAAAAATATTTGAAAAATTTCGAAATAAAATATAAAAAGCAATTATCGAAACAGGCGGAGAAAGACTTGGCTATAAATAAAGCAAATGCTTCAAGTTTTCATTGGGATATATAAAATTATTGAAATAATGGTATAAATTGATGAAATAATAGTATTAAACAAATATTTTGATTATGAAAAATAAAGAACATTTACACAAGTATATGTTCTTTTTAAATTACTAAAAAAGGAGGAATGTGGAGTTCCAATAAGGGAGAAAAAGGATAAATAGAAAAGTATTATTAATAATAGCAATAATATTCAGCATAGGAATATGTTCATATGCATCTGTAAACTTACATTTTTTATTAAATAAAGACTTTGATAGTATTTTAAATTTAGACATTAAAGAAATAGTAAAAATATTATTTACAGATAAAAGACCACTATCTATATTTGCAATATTAGAAACAATAGTAATATCATTTTTAGTATTGTTTACTAACAAAAATAAAAACATATATCATAGTAAAACAATAAAATTAACAGATAAAATAGAAGTACCAGTTCCAACTGGTGATGGACAATATGGGACATCGTGGTGGTTGCAAAAGAAAGATTATGATAAAGTATTCGATTATAACATTATAGATAGAACTAAAGAATATAAAGAAAGCTGTTTTGAAAAAGGTGGAGTGATAACTAATTTCGAAAGAAATGGAAATATTGAAAAAATACATTACATTGGAGACAATTTACATACAATTTTAATAGGCAGTTCAGGTTCTGGAAAGTCAAGATCGATTTTAATTCCAAGTATAACAATGCTTGGACTAGCATCAGAAAATATGTTAATTAGTGATGTTAAGGGTGAATTATATTTATATACTGCACCTAAATTAAAAGAACTAGGTTACAATGTTATTGCATTAGACTTTATAAACTTTTTAAAAAGTAATCATTATAATTTTTTGGATTTAGTTATAAATGCAGTAGAAGATGATAACATTCCACTTGCAGAAAGTCTTGTAAATGATATTGTAAATATATTGGTTGAAAAAAATGATAAAACAGAACCTATTTGGGTTAATGGAGAACAAAGTGTAATAAAAACAGCAATTATGGCTGTAGTACTTGAAAATAAAGGAAGAAGAGAATATCAAACTCTGACAAATGCATATTATTTTGTGGCAGAAATGTTTAAAACAGCAGATGATGGAGAGATGCTTATTGATAAGTATATGAAAAACAAATCTGCTGATGACCCAATAAAAAAGTTTTTCGCAGTAGCAGGAACAGCACCAAGCAAAACTCGAGGAAGTTTTGTCGCCGCATCACTTTCTACTTTGCAAATGTTTGTAAGTGAATATGTTGCAGATACAATACAAAAATCAGATTTTAATTTAAGAGATTTTGCAACTAAGAAAACAGCAATATATATTTTATTAAGTGATGATAAATTAACATATCATAAATTACGGAAGTTTATTAGTACAACAATTATATACAGCGATAGTTGATTGCAGTAGAAATTGTGGCGGAGAACTTCCGATCAGAATGAATTTTGTGCTTGATGAATTTGCAAATTTCACAAAAATTGATACATTTCAATCGATGCTAACGGTTTCGAGACGGCAGAAATGCAAGATTTATAATTGCAATTCAGAGTTTTGGACAATTAGAAGAGAAATATGGCAAAGAAGGAGCACAAAACATTTTGGATAATGCAATACTTATATATCTAAAGTCAAATAGTATTGAAACTGCAAATAAAATATCAGATAAATTACGGAGTATATTCTGCACAGAGTTATAGTGAAAGTAGTAATACTAATATAAAATATGACAATAGTAGTAGCAGTATGAGCATAATTTCTAGAAAAATGTTGACAGCAGATGAAGTATTAAGAATACAAAGTCCAATTATTTTGGTTATGATAGCAGGTGAGTATTCTGCAATATTATATGTGCCTGATATATCCAAAATGCATTTTAATAAATTAAATGGTATGGGGACTAAAGAAGAAAATAAAAGATTAAGAATTCAAAGAGAAAAAGAACGACCAATAAGAGAAATTCAAAAAGTCAAAATATGGAATATTTGGGATAATATAAATAATATGGATGAAGATGATTTCGAAGAAAGACAAGAATTAAAAGAACTTCGTGAAAACTGGAGAGTAAGTAAGAAGAGAAAGGGTAATGATGAATAAAAGAAGAGAAAAAATGAAAACAGCAGTTAAGATTAGTTTAAGAATAATCTTATTTGTTGTTTTATTATTTGCGATGCAACAAATAGTTCATGCAGAGAGCTTTGAAGAAACAAAATTAGTCAAAGGAACAGAAAATCTAGTAAATGCAGTAATTAATTGGTTAACTGGTATTGGAATAACAATTTGTGGTGGATATTTCATTTATTATGTTTATTGTCTAAAAACAAATGATGAGGGAGAAAGAAGAAGAAATATGCAAAATATAAAAACAACCTTAATATCAATGGTTTTAATTACTTGTGGTTTGGCACTTATAAATGTAATTCTTGAATTCTATAAATAAAGAAAATTATTGAATTTTCTTTGAATTGAGGTGATATAAAATGGCAGATATGCTCGTCGAATTAATTCAAAAGTTTATTGATGGGTCAGAGGCAACACTAAATTCACTATTTAAAAGTATGGTGAATCTAGTGTTTTTTATAGAAAGAGAATTAAATAATATACAAGTACAAGGTGGAAATAAAATTGATTTTAATGGAATATACCAAGTTGTATTTAATTATGCTTGTTTTGTTTTAGTCATCGTATTTATTGCAAAATTAATAAAGATATATTTTTTACAAAATGATGGTGATGCAGAAAAGAATCCAATTCACTTAATTATCGGAATGCTAAAAGCAGTAATAATAATGATTTGTTGTAAGGAAATGTATGATATATTTGTGGGAATTACGAATAGTTTTCTAAATAGTATTTTGGATTCAATGCCTGTTAAATCTGTAAGTTTATCAGAAGCATTAAGTGGAAATATTTCAGGGGGGATATTTACAGCAGTAGCATGTTTGGTATTATTAATAACTTGGTTGGTTTTAATTTGTCAATTTATAATGAAAGGGATTGAAATGTTACTAATGAGAATGGGAATACCATTTGCAAGTATTCGGACTATTAAATTCAGATGGAGGAGTATTTTATGAATATGTTAGAGGTTTCCTGATGACTGCATTTACATTAATAATACAATTGGCATTAATGAATTTATCAATTTTAGTAACAATAAATGGACATCTTATTTATGCTATTGCAATAGCGATGATATCAGTAAATACACCAATGATATTATCAAAATATTTAGTAAGACCAAATGGAAGTATTATAAATTCAGCAGGTAATACAATGAGAAATTTAAGAGCATTGACACCTAGATTAAGAAGGAGGAGATAAAAATCGAAACTTTACAAGAAATAATAAGAGTTTTTAGAAATGTTGGTATTGCTATTGGAAGTGTAACATTTATTATTTTATTAATAAAAATGAGTGTAGAACCTGATAATAAAATGAAATATATAAAATTAGCAAAAAATACAATTATTGCAAGTATATTAATAACAGTATCATTAAGCCTTTTGGAGATTCCAAAAAGCTATTTTGGGACACCAATAGGAATTGCAGATGAGGGAACGAGTGATATTACATTTGCAAAAATAGAAGATAAAGATTGTCAAAATAGAGAAGTTGTAAATATAGATGGCAAAAGGTATGTTGTAACAGATTCTAATAAAACAATAGCATCATTAACGGATAATGAGAACTTGCACGAGGCATTTGGATTGTATTCTTCGGCAAAAGTAATTGAAAATGTAAGTTATTTGAGATTATTTAATGATTGTCAAGGATTTTGGAAAGGATATTATGCTGATATAGCCTATTATAGAGATTCAGATGGATTTATTTTTCCAACGAATTTTACATATCAAGATTATATAAATCATAAAGAAAATAATTCATTTGGACGGAGGAGCAGGAGGTGGTGGCATTAGATGAAAAAAACTATAAAAATACCATCGCAAATCAAGTTGCAAACTGAATTTTTTGAGGGATATGGTATAACTGAATTAATTAAAAGTAGTATTGTTTTAGTTATATCGAGTATAATTGCTTATTGTATATACAAGATAACAAAAACAACTCTATTAGCAACATTTTTAGTTATAGGAAGTACAACAATTTCAGTTGTATTTGTTACTAAAAATAGAAGTGGTTTTTCTTTAATGGATAATATAAAAAATATTGTGAAATATGAACTTATGCAAAAAGGGTATAAGTATGAAAGAGGGAATTTTAATAAAAGAGAATAAATCATTAAATGAATTTTTAAATATTAAAAAAATTGAAGATAAATTTTTATATACATTAGATAAACAAATAATTTCTTTTATAAGGGTATATCCAATAAATACGGAATTATTTTCAGAAGATGAACTTATACAAAAAATGAATATTTCAAGTGTAGAGTTTAGTAATGAAGAAGAACCATATACTATTTTCGTAATTCCTAGAAAAGTGGATATTGCAGATTTTATAAAAGAGCAAGAAGAATTAAAGAAGAAATTAAAAGATGAGACAAGTATAAGAATTGTTGAAAAAAGAATTATAGCAACACATGAAATGGTTGCAAATAAAAATATTATTGAAAATGAATTTTATCTTTGCTTATGGGAAAATGCATCAGATAATTCTGAAGGAAAATTAGAGAAAAGAGCAATAAATTGGAAGAATAGATTAAAACAATGTGATTTAGAATCAGAAATATTAGAAAAAACAGAAATAATATTATTGATAAAAAGTTTTACAATTCCAGAATTTGCTCGAAAGGAGAGTGTAGATTATGATGATTGCATCATAAAAATAAGGAGAAAGAGTGTTAGAAATAAATAAAATTTACAATATGGATTGTATGGAGGGAATAAAACTATTAGATGACAATAGTATTGATTTAGTAATAATAGACCCACCATATAAATTGAGTTTAAGTAAATTAAAACATCCATCAAGTTACAATAGTTATGCAAATGACTTATTAGATTTAAAGGATGGATTTGATTTAAAAGTATTGGATTTATTAGTTCAGAAAATGAAAAAGATAAATATATATATTTATTGTTCAAAAAGACAAGTAAAAGAATTGCTAGAATACTTTATGAATAAGGCTTGTAATTATGAATTATTGACATGGCATAAAATGAATCCAAGTCCATTAACAAATAATAATTATTTGCCTGATACAGAGTATGTGGTATTTGCTCGAGAGAAAGGAGTAAGGTTACAAGGAAATTATCATACTAAAAGAAAATATTATATTTCAGGTACAAATCAAGTTGATAAGAAGAAATGGAAACATCCAACAATAAAGCCAATACCATTTATAGAAAATCATATAATAAATTCAAGTAATGAGGGAGATTTAATTTTGGATTGCTTTGCTGGGAGTGGAACAACTTTAGTTGGAGCAATAAATCAAAATAGAAATTTTATAGGGTTTGAAATAAATGAGGAATATTATGAAATTGCACAAAGAAGAATAAAAGAAGCATTAGAGATAAAGGCAGGTGCAAACAAATGAAAAAAAAAGAAACAGATTATAATTTAATAGACTTAATTACACCTACAGGAGGATTGACATTTGAAAGAAATAAAATATATTTTGGAAGTAGATATTGCAAAGTATATACAATTGTTCATTACCCATCAAATATAGAATTAAAGTGGTTAGGAAATTTAGTTAGAAATATTGGAGCAATATTTTCTATAAATATTGAACCTATTGATAATGCGGAATTAATTGACTCATTAGATGCAAGAATAAGAGATGCTTCAGGGTTATTACAAATATCCAAAAATGAATCAAGTAGACAAATTAGAGAAAAAGAAATACACGAGGCAAGTGAGATTATAAACAGAATGATACAAAACAATGAGGTGGTATCTTATCTAACAATATATATTCTAGTTTCTGCAGATGAACAAGAAGAATTAAAACAAAAATGTAAAGAAGTTGAAAATGAAGTACAACATCAGAAATTGAAAATTAGAAATCTTACAAATTATTTGCAAGTTGATGGGTTTAAAGCAGTAGCACCATTCTTTACAATTCAAACTGAATTAAGTAAGAAATTCAAAAGAAATATATTAACAAGTTCTTTTACAGGAGGATTTTTATTTAATACTGAAACTTTTATTGATAAAAATGGGTATTACTGGGGGATAAATCAAAATGGAGGAATTATTATTTTTAACTTATGGCAACAAGATATAATGAGGGGCAATAGTAATATGTTTGTAGTTGGAAGTTCAGGTTCTCGGAAAAAGCATGGCTGTAAAGCATATGATATTAAACGAAGTTCCTACAACAAAAATTCTAATAATAGATGTAGAAAATGAATATAATTACTTATGCAAAAATTTAAATGGTAAAGTAATAGAGTGTGATGGCATAGATAGTGGAGGAGTTCTAAATCCATTACAAGTAAGAGTAAATAGGGATGATGAAATAGGAAAAAATGCATTATCATTACATTTTCAATTTTTAGAAACATTCTTTCAAATATTATATCCATCATTAACAGAAATTGAATTTTCAAAATTAGATTTAATATTTGAACAGTTATATGCTAAATTTAATATTACTAAAGAAACAGATATTTCAAAATTAAAAAATACAGATTTTCCAATTCTAGAAGATTTGTATTTTTTTATTGATAATGAAAATAAGAAGAATCAAGATGCAATATATGAAAAATTATTAGCATTAATTAGACCAATTTGTGTAGGACAAGCATCTAGTATATGGAATGGCTATACAAATATTGAAATAGATACAAGAATAACAACATTTAATACATCAACAATGCAAAAATTTCAAATTCAATATAAAAGAGCACAGTATTATAATATTTTATCTTATGCTTGGGATATTTTAAGCAAAGATGTTAACGAAAGGACAATGTTAGTAGCAGATGAGTGCCATATATTGATAGATCCTAATATTCCACAGACATTAGAATATGTTAGATACATTAGTAAAATGGCAAGAAAACATAATTCTTCAATTTGCGTAATTTCACAAAGTATTGAAGATTATCTTAATGAAAAAATTAGATTGTATGGTCAGAGTTTATTGGCAAATTCTACAAATAAATTATTTTTTAAATGTGATGGAAAAGATTTAAAAGATATAGTTAATATATTTAATCTGACAGAACAGGAGGAGAAAATGATACTAAATGCAAAAGTAGGAGAGTGTTTGTTTATGTGTGGCACAAGAAAATTATATATGATTTTTAAATTATTTAAATATGAACTTGAAATGATAGATTCTAAATTTATAAAGGGCAAAAGCTATGAGTAGGTTGCTAAGAATTGCTATTGGAATTACAATTTTTATATTACTTTTAGGCTGTTCTTATTTAGAATTATTTGGAACGAATAAAAATAGTAATTCTGAATCTAATATAACACAAGATACTGAAATAAAACAAGGAGAAATTATATATAAAGGAAAACTAGCAATGCCAATAGAAAATTTTATTACTATAACAAGTAAATTTGGATACCGAGAGGGGCATGGAATAGTACATTCAAATCATACAGGAATTGATTTGTGTGGAAGTGCAGGAAGTAGAATTATGGCAGTACAAGACGGAGAAGTAACTCATGCAGGATGGCAAAATGGTTATGGAAATTGTGTGGAGATAAAACATACAGATGAGCAAGGCAATATCTTTTATAGCTTTTATGGACACATGAGAGATAATTCTATTAGTGTTGAAAAAGGACAAAATGTAGTTACAGGTCAAATAATTGGTATTCAAGGAAGTACAGGAAATTCTACAGGAGACCATTTGCATTTTGAAATAAGAACGGATTCAGGATCAAATAAATATGCTATTAATCCTGTTCCATATTTATTTACGGAGAAAGAAGGTTAAAAAAATGAAAAGAAAAAAATATAATTCATATAAACTATATACAAGAGAAGAAATGTCAGAAATAGCAAAAAAAGAAGGCTTTTTATTTGTTGAAACATCAAATGGTGATAATTATGAGATTAGAAAAAGTGATGTAGCAGATTTTATTGTATTAGAAGCTGAACGATGTGGACATCATGTTGATATAGAAATGTATGTACCAAATCCATACATACAAGAGCCTTTTGTTTCTACTTATGGATATTTCTTAAATAGAATAAATCAAAAATTTAGAGAAGAAATTATCAAAAGATTAGTAGAATTACAAACTACAGATGTTAAGCCAAACAAAGTAAAAGTTTTTGACAATGATATTCTTTGCCAGATGTCATTAGAAGAATTAGGCGAAGAAGAAGGAAAAACACTACAATATGATAAGTTTTATAAAAAATATTATCAGCAACACAAAATAGAGGAATCAGAAGAACTGGAGGCAGAATAATGGATAAAAACAAGAAAGAAATGTTATGTTATTTGGCTATATGTGTTGTTCTAATAATAATCGTAATATTAAATAATGTGTTTTGGAAATTAGGAAAGGAAACAAACAATAAAATTGAAAATAATATTGATTACTTGGAATCTAACAATGTAATTTATAATGTGCCTTATGAGGAGAAGGTACTGGATTAAGGGGGGAGAAATATGTTAAGTTACATTGCAAGTAATTCTACTGCTGAAATAATAAAAAATGTTTGCAAAGAGCAAAGCATTACTATATTAAATCAAGAAGTAGAAGAAATAGATTTTTTACAATATATAAAAGAAACAAAAGTAAATTTTAAATTAATAAAGTATATTATTATTGATTTAAAAAGTTTAAAAGGAACAGAAGAAAATATTATAAATAGTATAAGTTACTTTTATGAGGTATATCCCAATATAAGAATAGTAATTTTAGCAAGCGGATATGATGAGCAAAATGTTATTTTAACTACTTTGTATGAAAAAGGAATTTATAATATTATAAATTCAGTTGAATTAGAAAAAATTAAAATCGAATTAAAGAAATCATTAGAAGCAGACGGACTATCAAAAAAAGATAGTAGAAAATTCAAAAAAGCTGAAATTATAAAGGCAAAAAAGAGTAGTAAGTTGAGAAAATATATTCCAAAATTAAAAGTACAGGATAAAGGTAGAAAATTGAATAATGAAATTGTAGAAAAAACACAAGTTAACAATACAAGTGTTTATTTTTTTACACTTCTAATTCAGGCAGTTAATAAATTATTAGAAATCTTAGGAACAGCTATTATATTTGGATTAACATCATTAGGGCTTACTATCATTTTTAATGAATCATTGAGGAATATTATATTACAAATGTTAGGTTTGAAATAGGAAAGGAAAAACATGGGATATCTGAATTATTTAAAGATTGCAGTAACTAAAAGAGACTTTAGAAAATTAGAAGATTTACAAATGAAAATGAAATATGATTTATTGTATGATGCTGATATACATGAGTATAAGGAAAACAACATAGAGTGTGTATTTATTGAATTAGATTGTATAGAAGATTGTGCAGAACTTGATATATTTAAAGAAAATTTAAATAAATTAAAAGATGGATATGTGCTTTACAGAGCAGGAGATTTAGAATGGGATGAAGAATTTAGAAATGCATCTGAATTGCCTGAATTAATGAAAATTTTTAAATTAAAAAAAATAATAAACCAAGAAGATATGACTCAAGAAGATGAAGAGGAATTATAGTATTTTAAACATTGGGGTTAAAATAAGAAAGGAAAATGATGGGAACTTATAGTACAGTAATGATTGCAGTAACCAAAAGGGATTTTAAGAAAATTGAAAATGACCAAGTAACATTGCCTGGAAATATGATGTCAGATGTTGATAAACAGGAATATAAGAAAAATGGCATAGATTGTGTATTTATGATGTGGGAATCTATAAGATACTATAAAGAATATGAAGAAGTTCAAGTACTTGAAAAAAGTTTAAGAAAATTAAAAGATGGATATGTATTTTGCAGGCTCGGAGAAGAAATTGAAGATATAGATTTCAGAAAAAGATCAAAGTTGCCTGAATTGATGACGGAATTTGATTTTATAAGAAAATTGAGTCGAAAACTAAATAAAGAATTAAAAAAATGGGAGGAAAATGAATTTGAATAAATTGAAAGTTTTAGGATTAAGTATG
>OQVN01000528.1_pt1 | contig 14601 bp, 16 predicted proteins | sample 1691621 | NCBI WGS metagenome assembly OQVN01 (sample SAMN03418278, study PRJEB22391) | human gut metagenome | biome: human-gut; feature: organic feature; material: feces | host: Homo sapiens | place: Tanzania | collected 2013-01 | reverse complement strand
TATAAAAATAAATGAGATATTTTATATTATTTTTTTATTTTATAATGCATATCATCTGTAAAACCAAGTAGCCAAATAGGAGAAACGTCAAATAATTCTGAAATTTTAACTAACATAGAAAGTTCAATTTTTTTAACTTTACCGCTAGCATATTTAGAAATTGTACCTTTTGACTTTAACCCAAGTTCTTTTGCGATTTGCTCATAAGTCATATTAGAATTATTTAAAAGAAACGTAAAACGTTCTGGAAAAAGATAATCCAAAATAAAAACCTCCTATTTAAAATATTGCTACAAGTATAACATTTTATATTAAATTTGTAAATAACTAAAATATTAAAATAATATGACAAAAGTATCACTAAAAATGATATTTTTAATGATAAACTTCCAAATATTGTATAAAAAGATTGACAAAAAAAGAAAAATAATGTATTATGTTTCCGAAAAAGAAACAAAAAGGAGATAATATGGAACCTAAAATAATAGGAGAAAGGATAAAAAATCTTATTAAAGAGAAGAAGGTAACAAAAGAATATGTGGCCAAAAGAATAGGAATAACTAATAAAAAGTTGGAGAATAAGTTAGAAGGAAAAGAAGAATTTTATATTAGTGAAATAATAGAATTAACAAAAATATTTAATTTAAATATAGAAGAATGTGCAAAGACTTTTTTTAATGAAGATAAATTAAGCTCAAAAACGAAAAGATAATTGAATTCTAAAGATAGAAAAAAATAATTAATATAGAAAATAAAAGAATGCTAAGTTTATTAATTATTATATAAAATTGTCAAACATTAATAAAAATATTTATTAAAGGAGAATAGTTCATGGAAAATTTTTTAAAGAAAAAACTAGCAAATCTAGATTTAGTAATTTTTGATTTAGATGGAACTTTAATTGATTCAAATGGTACAAATAATTATTTAGACATTGAATTAGCTCGTTCACTTGGTGAAAATAAAAGTTCGGAAGAAATTTTGACGGAAAGAGATAATTTTTTTAAAAATAACAATACAGGTGATATATATTTAAATTATTGTGAATATTTGAAAACAAAATATAATTCTAAATTATCAAAAGAAGAAATTTTGCAATTTCGAAGAAATTTATCAAAAGAAGTTTCAAAAGATATTGAATATAAGCCAGATGCAGATAAAATAATAAAATATTTAAAAAATCATAAGATAAAGATTGCTTTAGGTACGGTGTCTAGGAAAGAAACAATAGAAATATATAGTAATGAAAATGAAAATATTAAAAATAAGTGCAATTTACAAAAATATTTTGATTTTATAGTGACTAAAGATGATGTTAAACTAAAGAAGCCTAATCCAGAGGTTTATAATAAAATAATTGAAAAATTAAAGATTTCAGATTTATCAAAATGTATTGTTGTAGAAGATTCTTTAACAGGTGTTATGGCTGCCAAAAATGCTAATCTTGATGTTATAGTGGTTTATGACAAATATTCTGATAAAGACAGAGAAAAAATAAATGAACTTGCGGATTATAATGTGGCAAATTTTAAAGAACTAATGAAAATATTTAAAGAAAGTAAAATAGAAGGAGAAGTTTAGTATGAGCTCACCATGTGTGTTTAGGAAAAGGGAAACTATTAAGTATTTAGCTTTTATAGAAATAACTAATTCATGTAATATGAAATGTAAGCATTGTATGAATTGGTCTGTTGAAAATTCAAACAAAGGATTTGAAAAAGAAAAAATATTAAAGTTAATAAAGGAACTTTATGAAAATAATACAGAAGAAATATACATATCAGGAGGAGAACCTTTACTATATCCATATATTGATGATGTGATTTTGTATGCTAATTCGTTGGGGATAAAAGTAACACTTGCAACTAATGCACTTGAGATTTCTAATCATTTAGAAATAATAAAGAAAGGTGTACAATTGGTATCAATTAGTCTTGATGGAATAGGGAAAACACATGATAATTTTAGAGGGGTAACAGGATCATTTGATAATTGTGTAAAAGTGTTTAAGTTATTGAAAGAGAATAATGTAAAAACGAGAATAAGTGCAATAGTATGGAGAGGAAATGTCGAAGAATTAGAGAAAATAATTTTTCTTGCAAAATCTTATGGAGTTTCTAAAGTTAATTTAGCATTTTTAATACCAGAAGGAAGAGCAAAAAATGATAATACGATCAAGTTACCTATCGAAAAATATAAAGAAATTGTTGAGAATGTAGGAAGTTTAAGAGAAAAATATAAAACAGAAAAATTTGATATAGAAATCAGAAGAAATTCTATATTAGATAAAAATAGTATAGATTGTCCTGGAGGAAGAAATTTAATACACATAAATGTGAATGGGAAAGTATCTCCTTGTTCATGGATTGCCAAATTAGATAAAGATAATGAATTTTCAGCATATTGGCCTGAAAATAGTATCAGCCAATGTATAAATAAATTTAAAGATTTTGAAAAAATAGTAAAATTAAGAAGAGAAAAGTATGGTTATAGCGGTTGTATTGCTTTATCTAAAATTTACAATGGGAGTTTTATAAAGGCAGATCCTTTAAATAAATTTTTGGAGAAATAAATGAATATGAATAAGTATGCAATAGTAACTGGCGTATCATCTGGAATAGGTGAATGTGTAGCTAATTGTTTTGAAGAAGAAGGAGTACATGTTTTTGGAATTGATAAGAATGTTCCTAAAAATAATAATATAGAATATTTTAGATGTGATATTAGAAATGAAAAAAAAATTATTAATATAATTAATAATATAAAAGAAAAAACAGATCATATTGATTATTTAATAAATTCAGCAGGCATATTTTGTTATAATGAAAGAGATTTAATTGAAAATATTTCAAAAAAAGAATGGCAAAATGTTATTGATGTTAATTTAACAGGAACATTTCTAATAACAAAATATTCCATACCATTATTAAAAAAATCTTCAAATGGAAATATAGTAAACTTAAGTTCAGAACAAGTTGTTTTACCTCAAATTAAAAGTGCACCATATGCAATAACTAAAGCTGGAATTGAAATGTTTTCTAAAATACTTGCAATTGAGCTAATGAAATCTAAGATTAGGGTTAATACTATAGAGTTAGCTTCTGTAAAGACTAATTTTTTAAAAAACTACAAAAAGGATGATGTTATAATAGGTAAAATGATGGAGAAAACAGATAAAAATATGCCTTTTGGGATTATTAAACCATATGATGTATATAAATTAATTAAATATTTAACAGAAGAAGATAATAAAATAACAGGACAAACTATACTTATGGATAGTGGGGTTGTATTAGATATTAATAGAAAGAAATAAGGTGTTGTATGAAAGAAATAAAATTTGATATAGATAAAAACAATAAATTATATTTTTTACCAAAATATAACAGATTTGCTTTAAATGAGTTTAATTTTGAAATAGAACCTGATTATTATGATGATTCATTAGTAAAGTTAAGATTAGAAATATCACATTTATGTAATGGAAAATGCAAATATTGTTTAGTGTTTGGAAACAATGTGGAAAAATTTGAAGTTCTAAATATTAAAGAATTATGGAAAGAAATTAGTAATAAAGAATGGTTTAAAAAAATAAAAAGTATATTTATTATAGGAGGAGAGCCATTACTTTATTTCGAAGAGATAAGTTTTATTATAGATAATTTTAAGGGAAGAATTAGCTTTTCAACAAATGGAACACTATTAACAGAAGAAATGTTGAAAAAATTTTCAGAATCAAATGTTTCTGTATATATTTCTTTAGATGGTCCAATGTTCGAAGATAATATTAATAGAATATATGCAAATGGAAAATATATGTATCCTGATATTATAAAGGGAATTGATTTACTTAAAAAATATAATGTTTCATTTGGGATTTTTATGGTAGCAAATAAAAAAACAATACATAAGGCAAAAGAAATGATTTTAGAATTAGATGAAAAATATTCTCCATCAAGAATTGGATATAGTATTCCTCATTGGACACAAAATTATAAAGATAATGATTTGGAAGAAGAGTATAAGGAAGTCTTAATTGAACTTTATAAAAATAGAAAAAAAATAAAAGCTGATATTCCACAAATGAGTTGGAGATTAAATCCATTACGAGAAGGAAAGGTTAAAAAATTTTCATGTGGATTACATACGACACAAATGACTATTTTGCCAGACAAATCTTTTGTTAGATGTTCAAAGCTTGATAATGAAAATGATAATTTAAAGAAATATATTACAAATGAATTATTGAATAAAAATTCACCAATAGAATTAGCAAAGGATACCAATTCATGTTGTTCTAAATGTATAGCAGTATCTTGTTGTGGAGGTGGATGTCCTTTTGATGGAATGAAGAGATTTAATTGTTTAACAGATAAAAGAGAGTGCATAATTACTCCACCACTTATTGAAATGGCAATTAAAGATATTGTAAAAACTTTAAAAAACAATGGAGTTAAAATGGAAAATGGTTTAATAGATTCAAAAATTATTGATAAATTATTGTGGAGTTGATATTAATGAAAATAGATAATATAAAAAAAATTATGCTAGGACATCTTGCTGTTGATGTGGAATTAGTCATAATAACTCCTTTAAAGTCAACATTTAGAAAATTAAAAGAACAATTAGAGATTGGAGAAGTTTATAGAAATGTTTTTTTTGAAAATTGTGTATTTAAGATAAAAAAAAATAATAAAAGAGGTATAATTATTTTGTCTCCTCAAGGTATTGCGTCAAAAGATATAGTGGAATTATTTGAAAATACTAAAATTTTATTTTTTGGATTAGCGGGAAGCTTAAATCCGCAATTAGAAATAGGTACTTTTGTAGAAATAGATACAGCAATAAATGGAAAAGAAAGAGTTAAATTAATTACAACAGGAAACTTCTTGACAGTAAAATGTGGATATTCACCATGTTTAATTGGTAAAATGGCAAAAAAATATTGTGAAATAGCAAGAAAAAGAAATTGTGATGTAGTTGATATGGAAACAGAAATTTGTGCTAAAACTGCAAAAGAGAACAATAATCAATTTATAGCATTATTACTAGTATCAGATATTCCAGAAATAATTAATTTTTGGGAAATACCAGAAAATATAAAAATAAAATTTGCGAAAGGCAGAAAAATAGCAATAGATAAAATAATAGAATATACTAATATTTTAACATGAGAGGAATGAAACAAAAAATGAATGAAGAAATACTTATTAAATATATTGAAACCACAAGTAAATGTAATTATTCTTGTCCAATATGTGTTCCAAGAACAAGAAATTGTCACCTTGATATAAATGAGTTTTATTTGATTATTGATAATAATTTAGATTTATTTTATAAAAAAGCTATATGGATGGACTTTAATGGTGAACCATTAGTAGATCCTTACTTCTTCGATAGAATTAAATATATGCATAGCAAAGGTATTAATACTAGATTATCTACAAATGGTGCATTACTTAATGAAAAAAATAGAATTAAAATAGCAATTTCGGGAATAAGCTATGTTGTTGTATCGATAGGAACTCTAAATTCAGATTTATATAAACAAATAAGAGGTGTGGACAATTTATCAATTGTTTTAAATAATTTGATTGAATTAAAAAAATGTGTTGATAAAATGAATTCAAAAGTAGAGCTTCAGGCTGTTATGATAGACACAGGAGAAAATTTAGATAAAGAAGAATTTATAAAGTATTTTCATAATTTAGGAATTAATGTAGCGTTTCATAATTTTACTAATAGATCAAAAAGTGTTAAAATGGATATAAATCCTAAAAAAAGGGATTTTGGTGCATATACAAGAGGAGAATGTAAAGGACTAAGAAGTAATATAATAATACTTAGCAATTGTGAAGTTGTTACTTGTTGTTGTGATCTTTTAGGAAAAAATTCATTGGGAAATTTAAGAGAATATGATTATTCTGTTAAAAAATTAATAGAAAATGGAAGGCTAGATAAAATTATTTCAGATTTAAAGAGTCATCAATATAAAGGTGCCTGCAAGAATTGTTCTGATTGGATATATTATCAAGAAAATCCGATGGAAGAATATGTTACAGTTTATCCTGTTAAACCAAAAAGGATGTGCAATGTAAAATGAATAGTAGAAGATTTGTAGCTTTAGGGGATTTAATTGCTGACTTATATTATAATGGAAATAAATTAATTGGAATAGATGGCGGAAGTTCAAGATTTAATGTCATTGCAAATTTAGCACATATGAAGTGTAAAAATGCAGTTATTGGAGGATGCGGAAATGACAAAATAGGAAGACTAATATTAAAAAGGTTTAAAAGTTTAGGAGTTGATACTTCCGAAGTTATTTTTAGAGATAAAGCAACCAGAGCTTATCATTTAATAGTTAATAAGAATATGTTACCTAAAATAACATATAAATGTAGTAAAAGTTCACCTCGAAATGGTACAACTACTTGGTATGAGGATAATTTAGATGACATAGAGTATTTACAAAGTAAAGTTACCAAAGAAGATGTTATTGTTTTGGACAAATTAGATGAATTTTCATTAAAAATAATTAACACATTTGATTGTGATAAAGTGTTAGATATAGGAAATTCTAATGAGCTAGAAAAATTGAAGGACAACGAGATTTTAAAGTTAAAAGGAAAAATTGAAATCTTACAATTAAATAAAAGAGTTGTTCCATATTTAATGAAGAGACTTAAATGTGATGATTTTTTAGAAATATGCAGAATTTTTCAGCCTAAACTTATGATAGTAACAAGAGATAAAGATGGAGCAGATTTTTTTTATAATGAAAGAACAATAAGAAAGAAACTAATAAATTATACGGAGGAGATAGATGCTACTGGAGCTGGAGATGCATTTTTATCTGTATTTATTAAAGAATACTATAATAATTCGAAAAATATAGATAAAAAATTTATAAATAGAACATTTCTAAAAGCATCAAATTTGACTTCTACAGTTGTAAAATATGTTGGGGCAAGAGGACATCTTTATGCAAAAAACTTAGAACAATCTAAGTTAAATGACACTAAAGAATTTGAAGAAGAGCAAGAATTATAAGAAATAATAAGATGTTAAATTATATGAAAAGTTTATTTGATTAGACATGGAGAAAAATGATCTATAGAATATAAAAGTAAAGTATTTGTATTAATAAAACAATATAAAATAATATTATTAACATATGAAAGTATAGAGGTTTAAATGTATTATTATTTGATAAATGTAGTATGTGAAGATGGGAATTTATTAAAATATATTCTAGTGAATGTAAAAGTGCTGTTTATGAAATATAATTTTTGAAAAATTATTTAAAGGGAGAGCTATCTACCTTTTTTTTTATATTTATGCTATACTTTAATAAAATAGATTTTTAGAAGGAGAAAATGATGATAATTTATAGTGATGAAGAAGGATTTATAAAACCTCGAGGCATTAAAAATAATAATGGAATACGAGATACTAGTATTAAATTGCCACATATAGCTGTTGGAGTTTTTTCAGAATATTTATTAAAAGACGTGGTAAAAAGGTTTGAAAGTCAAAAAGTAGGAGAATTAACTGGAAAGAGACCAGTTTATGAACTTGAATATAAGAATATTAAAATAACATTATTTATGGCTGGAATTAGTGGATCTTGGATAAGTGCAGATATAGAAGAGCTAAATATTAACGGTGTTGATACATTTATTATTTTTGGAAATTGCGGAGTCTTAGACAAAAATATTGAAGATTGTTCAATTATTATTCCAGATAAAGCTTATAGAGATGAAGGTACAAGTTATCATTATTTACCAGATTCAGAATATATTGAGTTAAATAAGACATATAAAAGTTTATTTAAAGATATATTAAAGGATTATAACTTTGAATATACTGAAGGAGCTACATGGACAATTGATGCATTTTATAGAGAAACTCAAGAAAAAATAAAGAGATATCAAAAAAAAGGTGTAATTTGTGTTGAAATGGAAGGAGCTTCAATCGGTGCTGTTTGTCAATATAAAAAGTTAAATTATTTTACTTTTTATTATGCGGGAGACAATTTAGACTCGACTCAATGGGAAGCGAGAAGTATAAGCCAATTAGCAAACTTCAATAAAAAAACCAAAATACCAATACTTGCTTTAGAATTGGCATATAAAATAGAAAACAATAAATAAAAACATATTAATGAAGAAACTTTGCAATTAAGGAGGGGGAAATATAATGAAAAATATTATCTTGGGAGCAGAAGGAATTGTAATACATGGAAATAAAATTGTATTAGGAATGCAAAAACAAAAGAGGTGGTATTTTTTAGAAAATGGAGAAAAGGCAGCTATTATAAAAACATTAGGGGGAGCAGTAGAAAAAGTAGATGAAAATAATACAAGAAAAACATTAATTAGAGAAATTTTAGAAGAAGTAAAAGGAATTAATAATGAAAATATCAATGTGAGTAAACAGCCTGTTTTTACAAAAGAAATAGAAATTAGAGAATTAAATCCATATGAACAAAATTCTACATTAAAAATGAGAGCAGACTTTTATACAGTAGAAATTGCAAAAGATATTAATTTAAAACCAAATGATTTACCAGCATTAATAGAAATACCAAAGGAAAAATTTTATGATATAAAGTTGGCAAGCAACTTAAGTATGAGATATATTAAAGATTATATAATAAAAAATGAAGAAGAAATAAGTATTCCAGAAAATTATGCTATAATGGCACCAAAAGAAGTTAAAAACTTTTTAGTATAAAAAGATAAGAAATAGTAAAAAACAAAAATATAAGATAAATTAAATCAATAAAAATACTTGAAAAAACATAAATGTTAAGGTAAAATAAAAACATAATAAAAAATGATAATAAAAATAATAGTATCAAAATATAAAAATAAATTAAAAGGCAAAATCTAGAAAGAGAGGTGAAACCATGATAAAAGCTTATGCAAAATCAGATATAGGAAAAGTAAGAGAAATAAATCAAGATTCTTATTATATATCTGATTCATTGGATGAAGTACAATTATATATGCTTGCTGATGGTATGGGTGGATGCCAAGGAGGAGAAATAGCAAGCAAATTAGCTATACAATCTGCTAAAAATTATATCGAAAATAACTTTAAAGAAATTGAAAAAGATAGAGATAGTATTATTCAATTAGTAGGCAGTAGCATGGAATATGCTAATATGATAGTGTATGAAAAGTCAAAAGAAAATAAAGAATTAGAAGGAATGGGTACTACATTAGAAATTTGTTTAATATATAATAATAAAGTGTTTATAGGACATGTAGGAGACAGTAGAATTTACAGAATTAGAAAAGAATTTATGAGAAAACTAACACAAGACCACAGTTATGTGCAAAAATTAGTAAAAGATGGAACTATAACAGCAGAAGAAGCGGTACATCATCCACAAAAAAATATGCTAATGAAAGCATTAGGATGTAATGCTTTTGTAGAACCAGATGTCATGGTAAAAGGTTTTTTAAAAGAAGATATTTTAATAATAAATTCAGATGGTCTAACCAATTTAGTACCACAAGAAGAAATATTTAAACAAGCTAAAAAGGATATAGAACAAGCACCAAAAGAACTTGTAAAAATAGCAAACGAAAACGGTGGATATGATAATATAACAGTAATTATAGTAAAAAATATATAACAATCTACATATTAACGATATTTAAGGAGAGATAAATATGAATTTAGAAGGGAAGCTATTAGGAAATCGATATGAAATTATCGAGAAAATTGGAAATGGAGGAATGGCTACTGTATATAAAGCAACAGATAAAGTTTTAAAAAGAAATGTTGCAGTAAAAATATTAAGAGATGAATTTACAACAGATGATGAATTTATAAAAAGATTTGAAGTAGAAGCTCAATCAGCAGCAAGATTAACACATCCTAATATTGTGTCAATTTATGATGTTGGAGTAGATGGAAACCTTTATTACATAGTAATGGAATTGATACAAGGTAAAACTTTAAAAGAAATTATTGTAAAAGAAAAAGGTCCACTTCCTTGGAAATGGTCAATTAATGTATCAATTCAAATTGCATCAGCTTTAGAAATGGCACATAGAAATAATATAATTCATAGAGATATAAAACCACATAATATTATTATAACAGAAGATGGAGTTGCAAAAGTAACAGATTTTGGGATTGCAAAAGCAGTGTCAAATTCTACAATTACAGCATTTGGGACAACAATAGGATCTGTGCATTATTTTTCACCTGAACATGCAAGGGGTGGTTTTACAGATGCAAAGTCAGATTTATATTCATTAGGAGTTGTAATGTATGAAATGGTAACAGGAAGAGTTCCTTTTGATGCAGATACACCAGTGTCAGTTGCTTTAAAACATATGCAAGAAGAACCGGTAGAACCAATTGAATTAAATCCGAATTTGCCAATAGCTGTTAATAAAATTATTATGAGAGCATTACAAAAAGATACTACACTAAGATATCAAACAGCTTCAGAAATGTTAGTTGATTTGAAAAAATCATTAAAAGATCCAGAAGGAGATTTTGTTGAAGAATTAGAGTATGACCCTACTGCAAGAACTCAAGTTATTGATACAAATGCGTATAGAGATAATAAACAAACTAAAAATTCAAGTGGTAAAAAAGACGGAAAATTTAAAACTTTTGTAAAGACACATAAAGGATTAAGCATATTTATAGGGTTATTATTATTGTTTGTTTTAAGTTTAGGAGGAACAATGTTAGTATTAAATCTAACTAATCCACCAGAGGTTGCAATGCCAAATGTAGTTGGTTTATCTAAGGAAGAAGCACAAAAAGAAATTGAAAATGTAAAACTGAAATTTGAAATAGAAAAAGAAGAATATAATAAAGATGTGCCAGAAGGATTTATTATCTCACAAGATCCAACTTATATGGAAAAGTTTAATAAAGTAAAACAGGGAAGTACAGTTAAAGTAGTTGTTAGTAAAGGAGAAGAAAAGACTACAGTTCCAAAAGTAGTGGGAATGGAAAAAGATAAAGCAGTAAAAGCATTAGAAGATGCTAAATTAAAAGTAGAAATAGTTGAAGAATCAAGCAAAAAAGTTCAAGAAGGATATGTAATATCTCAAGAAACAAGTCCAGATACAGAGGCTTTTGCAGGAGATACAATAAAAATACATGTAAGTACAGGTGTAGAAAAAGCTACAGTTCCAGATGTTATAGGAAAATCTCAAGCAGATGCTAAGAAAACATTGGAAGCTCAAGGATTTGTGGTAGCTGTAACAACATCTGAAGATAGTTCAAAGGAAAATGGAATAGTATTAAAACAAAGTTTAGATTCAGGAAAAACTGTAGAAAAAGGAAGTACTGTTACTATAACAGTAAATAGTTATGAGGCTTCAAAAACTATGTCAGTAAATATAAATGTAAAAGCAATAACAGGAGGATATAGTGAAGAAACTTCTAATTCAAATACAACAGAAAATAAGACAGTTAAAACTGTAAGTATTACATTAAAATCAGGAAATAATACTTTATATTCAGATTCAGGAGTAGATAAGAATACAACAAGTAAATCTACAACAATAAGTGGAAAAGGTTCAATGGATTTAACATTGACTATTACAGATTCTAATGGAGGAAGTTGGACTAGAACAAAATCAGTAAACTTTAGTACTGATTCATCAGTAAATTTTAATTAATGAGATTTAAAAGTTGAAGATAATAAGTTTAGTTCTTCAACTTTTAATTGATTAATATAACAATTATAAAGCTTATTTAATGGAGGAATAATGCAAGGATTAATAGTAGAAAATATATCAAATATGTATAAAGTAAAGGCAGAAGATAAAATTTATGAATCAACAGCGAGAGGAAAGTTTAAAAAGGAAGATATAACTCCAGTTGTTGGAGATATGGTAGAATTAGAAATAATAGATGAAACAAACAGGAAAGCTGTTATTAAAGAAATAAAAAATAGAACTGTATATATAAAAAGACCAAAGCTGGCTAATATAACTCAAATTATCTTTGTTATTTCTAGTAAAGATCCTAAACCTGATTTATTAATGTTAGATAAACAATTAGCATTTTCAGAATTTTTAGGCATTAATGCTATAATCGTTTTAAATAAAATAGATTTAGATGATGAAAAACAATTTGAGAAAATAGAAAAAATATACAAAAAAATTGGATACAAAGTAATTGAAACAGAAGCAAAGAAACAAAAAGGAATAGAAAAATTACAAGAACAGTTAAAAAATAATATAAGTGCTTTTTCCGGAAATTCTGGAGTAGGGAAGTCTACATTAATAAATGGGATTTTTAAAAGAGATATTACACAAGAAGGAGAGATTAGTAAAAGAAATAGAAGAGGAAAAAATACAACAACAGCAATTAAATTATATGAAATAAATGAAAATGCATATATAGCAGATACGCCAGGATTTTCAACATTTGATATATCAGAGATACCAAGTCAAGAGTTAGAAAATTATTTTGTAGAGTTTGAAAGAGAAAAAGAAAAATGTGAATTTATAGGTTGTACACATATTAAAGAAAAAAATTGTGGAGTAAAACAGGCTATAGAAGAGGGAAAAATATCTAAAGAGAGGTATAATAGATTTTGCAAAATTTATGAAGAATTAAAACAAAAGGAGGAACGAAAGAAATGGTAGAAATATCAACATCAATTCTTTCTGTAAAAAAAGGGGAAGAATCATCTACTTTTTTTGAATTAGAGGCAGGAAAAACAGACTATTTTCATATTGACGTTATGGATGGAAAGTTTGTAGAAAAGAATACGTATAAAAAGATGCTAGAATATGCATCATATATTAAAAGAATTTCAAATTTGCCATTAGATGTACATTTAATGGTTGAAAATGTAAAAGAGGCAATTAATGACTTTTTATCAGTAGAACCTAATATTATAACATTTCACTTAGAAGCTTGTAAAAGTAAGGAGAAAGTGTTTGAAATAATAAAATATATAAAAGAAAATAATTGTAAAGTAGGAATTTCTATAAAGCCAGATACAAAGATAGAAGAAATCTATGAATTTTTGCCATATATTCATATGTGCCTTGTTATGACTGTAGAGCCAGGAAAAGGAGGACAGACTTTGATTAAGGACACATTAAAAAAAATAGAAGAGTTAAAAAGATATATAGAAAATAATAATATAGAAATTGATATAGAAGCAGATGGAGGAATTAATCTAGCAACTGCTCCAGATGTAAAAAAAGCAGGAGCTAATATATTAGTTTCTGGAACAGCAATATTAATGGCAAATGATTTTAAAGTTATTATTGATGAATTAAAAAAGTAATAAAAAAGAAGCTAAATATTAAAAGGTTTATTTAATATTTAGCTTCTTTAGTATTTGTTAATATTTTTTATTTTTCAATTTTATCTGTTTTCTTTGTTTTCTTTGTTTTATTTGTTTTTTCTCTAACTGGAATAATATTTGTTACAATAATTCCTAAACCAATTAAAGAAGTAATTATATTTATAGCGGAACCAACGTAAGGAATTAAACCAATTGCCCATAAAACAATTGAAGATAAAATTAACATACCGAAAATTCCAATTGTTTTTTCAATTTTAAACTTTTGACATATCAAGCGATTTATTGTTATTACAAAAATACTAGAACTTATAGCTAGTAGTAGTAACAATAAAGATAAACCAAGTAAAGCTATTTTAGAAGTAATTCCTAAAATAAGTAAAATAACAAATGCTACTGCAATTACTATTGGAGTTAGCAAACCATAACCTATTACAGATAATAATTTCTTTGAAATTATGTTAGTAGTATTAGATAAAAATTTAGGTGTAATCCATAAACATAATAACCAAATAATAATAGCTGTAGAAACAAATCCTCCAAGAGATATCATATAATCTTTTATATTTAAAGAAGATTTTTCAGTAGATTTTGAATAATTTGCAGAACCTGAAACAGATCCTTCTGGTATAGAAATTTCGTTAGGAGCTGAATAGTTTAAATCTCCATTAATAATACCTTGAGAAGTAACTTGTTGTTCTTCAGAATTTTGTTCAGATGGTTGTGCAAAATTAATTTGGTTAGCTCCTACAAAAGCATTTCTTCCGATAGTTCCGTTAATATTAAGTATATTTGTTCCTACATGTATATCTCTGTAAACATATCCATTAATAGAAACTGTTTGTGCAGTTGTATATAAATCATATACAACACCTGAAATATTTACATTTTGAGCACATGTAAATAAATTACTGAAAATATAACCTTGTTCTCCGACATTAACAGTTCCAGCTAAAATAAATGCATCTCCACCAATTTGTGAATTAATAGTAACACTATTAGCTAAAACGAAAAGGTTTCCATCAATAATGTCATTAACGACAACGTCGTTACCAGTTAAATAGACATCTCCTTTTTTGAAATTATTTTCATAAGATGCTATTGCATTAGTTTCTCCAGAACTAGATGTAGTTTCTAAATCCTGCTCGTTAGAAGTAACTGTAGCAGAATCTTCTGAAATTGCAGATGCATTTTCAGTCTCATTTTCGGCTCTTACAGTAGATAATGTAAGAGTTGAAATCATTACAAATAATAAAGCAATGATTTTAAATTTTCTTTTTAACATTAAA
>OQVN01000520.1_pt1 | contig 14730 bp, 10 predicted proteins | sample 1691621 | NCBI WGS metagenome assembly OQVN01 (sample SAMN03418278, study PRJEB22391) | human gut metagenome | biome: human-gut; feature: organic feature; material: feces | host: Homo sapiens | place: Tanzania | collected 2013-01 | reverse complement strand
TACTGGTCAACCGGCAGCATGCAACTCCAACAACGCAGGCTATTCGGCGACATTGACATTCGACATCTCCACCGATCCGGATCTCGCCGCCGTGGAGGTTCAGAACAGGGTCAAGCTGGCCGAGTCCAGACTTCCGGCCGAGGTCGTGCAGAACGGAATCTCGGTGGAGAAGGAGTCCTCAAGCAAGCTGATGACGATCACCGTGATGTCGGATGACCCGAAATTCGACGAGGTCTATCTCAGCAACTACACAACATTGAATATTCAGGACCGCTTGAGGCGTGTTCCTGGCGTGGGAGTTGTCTCGAACGTGGGAAGCCGCTACTATGCGATGCAGATCTGGGTACAGCCGGACAAGATGGCCAGCCTCGGGATAACGGTCAAGGATCTGCAGAACGCTCTGAAGGATCAGAACCGTGAGGCCGCGGCCGGAGTGCTCGGGCAGCAGCCGATCACGGATGTGGATGTCACCATCCCGATCACGGCTCCGGGCCGTCTCTCATCGGTCGAGCAGTTCGAGAACATTGTGGTCAGAACGGGCGAGGACGGATCAATCATCCGCCTCAGGGATGTGGCCCGGATCTCGCTTGAGGCCCAGTCGTACAACACCGAGAGCGGCATCAACGCCCGCAACGCCGCCGTGATGAACGTCTTTATGCTTCCCGGAGCTAACGCCGTGGAGGTCGCCGACAAGGTCAAGGCGGAGATGACCGAGATCAGCAAGGGCTTCCCTGACGGCATGTCCTACGACATTCCGTTCGACATGACCACCTACATCTCGGAGTCCATCCATCACGTTTACAGAACCTTGTTCGAAGCCTTGATCCTTGTCATCCTCGTGGTGTTCCTCTCCCTTCAGAATGTCAGGGCCACGCTCGTCCCGGCAATAGCAGTGCCGATCTCCCTGATCGGCACCTTCGGAGTGATGCTGATCTTCGGCTTCTCTCTGAACATGATGACATTGCTTGGCCTCATACTGGCCATCGGAATCGTTGTGGATGATGCTATCGTGGTCGTGGAGAATGTGGACAGGATCATGTCAACCGAACATCTGTCCCCGTACGAGGCTACAAAAAAGGCGATGGGGGAGATAGGAAGCGCCCTTGTGGCGATGTCGCTTGTGCTCTGCGCCGTTTTTGTTCCGGTAAGTTTCCTTTCCGGAATTACGGGCCAATTATTCAGGCAGTTTACGGTCACGATCGCTGTTTCCGTGATAATCTCCACCATTGTGGCGCTGACCTTAAGCCCTGTGATGTGTTCCAAATTCCTGAAGCCGCACGATGATGACAAGCCTAAGAACTTCGTGTTCAGAAAGATAAACCAGTGGCTTGAGCAAGGAACCTCGCTCTACGCGAGGATGGTCCGTTTCGCGCTGCACAATTCGAAGAGGATGTTCGCTGTCTTCGGCGTCGCGATTGTGGGAATATTCATACTCGGTCGCCTCGTTCCGCAGAGTTTCATCCCCAAGGAGGATCAGGGCTATTTCACTGTGGAGCTGGAGCTTCCGACGGGTGCCACGCTTGAGCGGACCAGAGAGGTGACGGACCGCGCGATGGATTTTCTGCTCCTGCAGCGCGATGTTGAATATGTCCTCAATGTCACCGGCTCCAGTCCCCGGATAGGCACCGCGCAGTCCAACAGCACCTTGACGGTGATCCTGAAACCATGGAAGGAACGCAAGGTCACTAATATGTCCAAGACGATAGCGATGGTGAGAGACTCCTTGTCACGCTATCCGGAGAGCAAGGTGTACATCAGCACACCTGCCGTTATCCCTGGACTCGGTACTTCGGGCGGATTCTCGATGGTGCTTGAGGCAAGGGGGGACGCGACCTATCAGGATCTCCAGAACGCCTCGGACACGCTTCTTCATTATGCGATGAAGAGGAAAGAGTTCACCGGATTGTCCTCCGGAATGCAAAAGGACATCCCTCAGTTGTATTTCGATGCGGACCGTGACAAGATCCAGCTTCTGGGGCTGTCGATGGCCGATGTCTTCGCGACCCTGAAAGCGTTCACCGGTGCGATCTATGTCAACGACTTCAACATGTACAACCGAATATACCGTGTCTACATCCAGGCCGACGCCCCGTACCGCGCCCACTCCGACAATCTGAACCTCTTCTTCATGAAGAGTTCGGGAGGCACGATGATCCCTGTCAATGCTCTGGGTACCACGCATTTCACGACAGGACCGGGTACGATCAAGAGGTTCAACATGTACAATTCGTCCACGATCAGCGGAGAGGCCGCCAACGGAACCAGTTCCGGCGAGGCCCTTGCCATACTTGAGGAGATCGCCGAGGAGCATCTGCCGGACAACATCGGAGTGGAGTGGAGCGGAATGTCCTATCAGGAGAAGAAGGAGAGCGGGCAGACTGGACTCGTGCTTGCGCTGGCGTTGCTGTTCGTGTTCCTCTTCCTCGCTGCCCAGTACGAGAGCTGGTCCATTCCTGTGGCCGTCATCCTTTCGCTTCCGATCGCGATAGCCGGAGCGTATCTCGGTGTGGCTGTGCTTGGAATGGAGAGCAACATCTATTTCCAGATAGGTCTCGTGATGCTCGTCGGCCTTGTGGCCAAGAACGCGATCTTGATCGTAGAGTTCGCCAAAGAAGAGGTTGAGGCCGGAAAGGATCTGGAAGAGGCTGCGGTCACCGCCGCAAAACTGAGGTTCAGACCAATCGTGATGACATCCTTGGCATTTATCCTTGGCATGCTGCCTCTCGTGTTCGCCAGTGGCCCGGGATCCGAGAGCCGCAGGAACATCGGCATCGGAGTGTTCTTCGGGATGATCACCGGCATAACCGTCGGAATCGTCTTTGTTCCGTTCTTCTTCGTGCTGATCTACAAGTTGAGATCAAGGATCTCGAAGTGGAGACCAAAACTCCGTAAGGCGGGAAAGGCCTTGTCGGTCGTCGCAGTCATGGCCGTGTCTTCCCTGACTTTAGATTCCTGCTCCACATCGAGGTATTGCGATAAGCCGGACCTCGGAGAGATGCCGAAAGCCTATTTCGAGGATTCGAGCGACAGGAGCTTCGCTGACCTTGACTGGCGGGAAGTGTATGAGTCTCCTGAATTGCAGAAGCTTATAGACGCGGCTTTGGAATATAACAAAGACATCCTCATCGCTGCGGAGCGTCTGAAGGAGATGGAGTACAGGTACCGTGTGCAAAGATCCGCCCAGTTGCCTTCCGTCTCGGTGAAAGGCTATGCGCAGAATGATCACAGCAATTACGGGGGAACGGATCCGAAACCGGACTCACCTGAATTCGGAGTCAAGGCCTCGCTTCAGTGGGAGGTGGATTTCTGGGGAAGACTGAAATGGTCCAAGAAAGAGAAACTGGCCGGTTACCTCGGCACTGTCGAGGCTCAGAAAGCGGTGAGGACGAGCGTCATCGCCAGTGTGGCCTCCGCCTACTATGAACTGGTGGGCTTGGACAAGAAACTGGAGATAGTCACCAACACTTTGGTCACAAGGCAGAAGTCCGTGAATCAGGCCAAACTCCGTGCGGAAGGAGGACTGACATCTGAGATCCCTTACCAGCAGGCTCTTGTGGAATTGGCTTCCACCGAGGCTTTGGTGCCGGATCTTCAGAAACAAATCGCATTGAAAGAAAGTGAGTTGTGTTTTATTACCGGATCGTATCCGAAGGATGTGGAGCGTGGTTTGTCCTTATCGGAAATGTCAAAGACCGTTGTTCCGTCCGGAGTTCTGTCTGACATCCTCAGGCGCAGGCCTGACCTTATGCAGTCCGAGAACACTCTCAGGGCGGCGGAGGCTCGCGTGGGCGTGGCGATGGCCGAAAGGTTCCCGTCCTTTACCATCAATCTTGGAGCCGGAGAGGAGAACAACGCCCTTAAGGATTTCCTGAAGTCCCCGTTCTGGTTCACCGGAGCCACACTGGCTTCACCGGTCTTCGAGTTCGGCAAACGACGTTCCGCCCTCAAAGCCGCCGTGGCCTCCTACGAGCAGACAAGACTGGAGTACGAGAAAGATGTTATGCAGGCGTTCAGAGAGGTCTATGACGCCACCGTGACTTTCCGTTCCGCCCGTTCCAACACTGACGTGAAGGTGGAGATGGAGCGCGCGTCCAAGAAATATGTCGTGCTGGCCAACAGCCAGTACATAAACGGTGTGATCAGTTATATGGATGTCCTTGACGCGCAAAGAAAGTACCTTGCCTCCCAGTTGGAGTTAAGCGAGGCAAGGACGAAGGAGAATCTCTCCGTGGTCAATCTCTACAAAGCCCTCGGCGGCGGTTGGAAGGACTTTTGATTCAAGCCCTTGCTTCTCTATTGAGAAGAAAATAATTACGTGACCTTCCGGCCGTTGATGCGGCTGGGAGGTCAAAAAGTTCACACCTATTCTTGATATTTTTGAAATGGTATTTTGGTTTATTTTGAGTTTTTTGTTTACCTTTAACGCAAGATTTGACATTCCTTGATTTTGAATATACAGAGAGTTAATTATAAATATACCTAGATTGAAAATTTTCTTATTGAATCATTAATCATATTACTATGAAAAGAATAATCGCTTTTATCGCCGCTTTGGCTTTTTTGTCTGGCGGCATCTGTTATGCTCAGGAGCAAGAGCAGGGACAGGAACAAAGGCAGGAGCAGGAACCTGTCCGGGAATATTCCAAATTCAGATTCAGCCTTGAGGGTGGAGGCGGCTTTAGGCCAGGCAAGATCAGCGATAATGTACCGGGTGACTTCAAATCCTATACTAAGAAACTCAAGAGGGGATTTGTGTACGGCGCCGATGCGACTTGGTTTTTCAATGAGTTTATGGGAGTAGGCATCCGCTACAAGGCGTTTTCGGCCAGCAATGGCACGACTGTGACAATAACCGATGACAACGGATATTCCACCAGCGGTAAAATGAAAGACAACATACAGATAGCGTTCATCGGTCCGATGTACTGTACGAGATTCACCAGCGGAAACGGTCTGCATACTTTTACGGCTGATATAGGTGTCGGTTACGTGAACTATCGCGATAAAGGCATGATCATAAAGAATATGAAACTGACAGGAGGCACTCTTGGATTGTTGTACAACATCGGCTATGACTATGCCTTGAGCAAGAAGTGGGCGATCGGAGTCAATCTGTCTTCAATCGAGGGTACGCTTTCTTCCTTGACTTTGGAACAGGATGGTGTAAGGACATCCCAAACTCTTGACAAGGACAATAAGGAGAATCTTGGTCATATAGATCTTTCATTCACATTGAAGTTGAATCTGTAGCCTGTCAGCGGCCTCGATAGGTGTTACATTAATATTCAATAATATGAATAAACTGTTTATAGCCTGCGCCGCACTCGTCATCATCTCTTGCGGTTCTGTCGCGGCGCAGACGAAAGGCGAGGTTTCAATCGGAGGAATAATCGGGATTTCAGGAGGATATTCCGGTATCAGATCAGAGGGGAATGGAACTCCGTCATCGACCGCTTTCAACGCAGGTGCCGAGTTCGGTTGGTTCTTCGCTGACAACTGGAGACTTGGAGCCTCTATGCAATACGCTTTGGATTCCAACCCGTACGAGAAAAGCGGTGACGGTTGGCTTCGTCAGAACACCAATCTTGTTCTGGTAGGCCCTGATCTGGCATATTACCTTAAAATAAGAGATGGTTTCTTTTTCACGCCTCAGGTGACAGTGTTCGGAACCGTTGGGAGCGTCAAGGTTGAAACCGCGGACATTTACGTAAGCAAGGATGTCGTTGGCTACGGTGTAGAATTGGCTCCGGGCGCGTTCGAGTTCCGCCCGACACCTCATTTCGCCTTCTCCGTCAGCTTCCTGACTCTTGGCTATTCCTTCACCAACATCAAGAAAGTCGGCCAGAATGATTATGACATAAAGACCGATGTGGTGACCTACAACCTCGCCATCCAACCCTCTATCGGCCTAAGGTATTATTTCTGATATTGGCTCTGCCGTGGAAATCTGTCACGCCATAAATGTCAGTTTTTGAGAATATTCCATTTACTTTTTTGCGCAAAGGTAACTTAGAAGTTGTTTTGAATTGTTTGAAATGTTCTTTGAGGTGAAAGAAATCTTCATTTTCTTCCCGCTTCTTCAGTCAGATAGCACCGCTATCTTCCTTGGAAGAAGCGGTCGAAACTGAAGTTTTTCACTCTCAAACCTTCAAACAAACAATTCAAAACAACTTCTTATTATCTCTCGGTGGAATTGATACGTTTCCACCATATAAGAAAGTACGATAACTTTTACAAAACGCTTTCATGTTACTATGCCACAGACGTGGGTGAGGGCACGCTATGGCTGAAAAAGTCAAGGTCTAAGGCAATAGTTTTTCAGCCGGGATGCTGCTGGCGTGTGGCCCAGTGGTGGGGTGGCTGAAGGTGTTTTGCAAGAAATATTGCGCCACTGCTGCATCTAGATGCTTGATGGAAAGCTTGTAGAGTTGCCTTCTTTTGTTAAGACAGAAGAAACTTAACCTTTACAAAACACCATAAAGGCAGAGTTGAGTTTTTATTGCTAACTTTACAGACGGTTGAAGAACATTATTGTTTTTCAACCGTTTAGTTATTGTTGAAAACTTTACAACACAATGTTTGGGCAATTTACTCATTTTGATTCGTCGTGATTCTGGTCTAAATTTGACAGTGTTGATGACCGGTAATGCCGGCATCGCGATAAGCCGAAACACTAAAGCGACACAATAACTACTGAATATGCTATACCAGAAAAGAATCAATAAAATCATAGGTGACATCGACAAGTTCTTCGACACGATCGACCAGGCTTTGCTGATTTTCGGCGAGGGGGTGAAGAACTATCTTTATACTAATGTCGAGGCGTTCAAAGGGAATCTTCAGACGATGACCCGGCTGGAGAACGAGGCGGAACTCCTTCGCAGGGAGATCGAGGCCGGACTTTACAGGCAGTCAAGTCTTGTGAGGCTTAGAGGAGACATCATGCGTCTTCTGGAGGCCTTGGACCACATCATCGACACCTTGAACGACAATCTGTTCCAGTTCGAGATAGAGAGGCCGTTCATTCCGGTGGAGTTGAATGCGGATTTCTTGAAACTCACTGAGTTGTCCACTCAGGCTGTGGAGACGGCCATTCCAGCGGCCAAGGCCTATTTCAGGACTTCGGACAGCATCACGGAGAAGGTTCACAGGGTCTATTTCTACGAAAAGGAGGCGGACAAGCAGGCCAAATCCCTCAAGAAGAAGGTTTTCCATACGATGGACGAATTAAGGCTCAGCCAGAAGTTCCATCTGCGCTACTTCGCACTCCACATCGAGGAGATTTCAATGGAGGCCGAGAAAGTGGCTGACCAGCTGTCGGTTATGTCAATCAAAAGAAGCATCTGATGACAATGACGGTGTTCATACTCTTTGTCATCATCCTGACAGGATGGTTCTCGGTGACGGATCTGCCCGTTGCTCTGGCACCTGCCGGAACCTGCCACACTGTGGCCAGACGGTTCCGTGTCCCGGGAATAATGCTTCTGCTGTTTGTCGGGATCGGCCTTTCCCGTCCTGTGTCTCCTCAGCTTGTTCCCGGCAGGGATTACGCTGTGGTGATCTTCGCCGCGACCTTGGCGGTAGTGGCCGTCAGGATATTCATAAAGGACGCTTCCATAGTGTTTTCTCTTGCCGGAGCGATAGCCGGGACGCGGATGCTCCAAAGCGGTTCGTCGGCTATCAAGTGGTCGGTGCCGCTTTCGTGGCTGGCCGCGGTCATATTCACAATCCTTATCGCCATCATTCTTTGCAAGGTAATCTCTGCGATTTCGTCAAGGTCTGATTGTCATCTGCTTACGAAGATGAACAGGATGGGGCTGGCGATGACGATCGCGGCCTCGGCGCTGATGCTTGCCATAGGGTTCAACCTTGGAGGGCTTGTTCCGTCGGTCTCAACGTTGGAATTCCAACTGTTGGTGTTTGCCGCTGTTGCCATAGCCATGGGTTTGCTGGTAAAGGGCGAGGCCGGATCCAACTCGCACAGACTTATGGAGAGGTGCTTCGATGTCAATGCCGAGGCCGCTTTGGCGATGACGCTTGCCACCGCGCTTGTCACCTTGATCTTCTCTTTCGATTTGAGGATCGGGAATATTCAATTGAAAGCCACTCCTTTGGCTCCGGGGCTTCTGATGTTGGCTGGGCTTGCCGGTTGCGAACTGGCTCAGAACAAGGAGGTCAATTGGATGCCACTTGCCTCCAAGATCGGTACGGACGCGCTTCTGACTCCGCTTCTGGCGATGATTCTCGCCTGTCTTATCTCTGGTATGATACATCCGAACCTGTTCTCCTTGGTGAACGCCCAGGTCGGGCTCCTCATTATGCTTCTCGCCCTTGTCTCGGGCGGTCTGACGGTCATGTCGTTCCTTTATCTGCGCGCATCGAAACCTCCGGCAGGACTCTTCGTGAAATGGACGATGAACTGAACGAGAACCGCCGGGCAATCAACGAGATGGAGATCAAGACGATGCAGGCGGAGAATGAAAACCTGCACAACCTGCTGGATCTCAAGCGTAAGGAACTCGTCAGCGTGGCGATGAACCTGAGCGAGCAGAAAGAGTTCATGGACGGACTCTACGAAAAGGTCAAACAGGCTCAGGCGGAGATGGAACCGGAGAAGAAGGACGAACTTCTTCACGAACTCCGTACCGATCTCAATCTCAGAAGGAATTTCTCCAACGAGATAGATAGTTTCTATGCCCAGGTCGAGACCCTCCACAAGGATTTCACGGCCCGGATGACCGAACGGTTCCCACAATTGACAAAACAGGAGAGACGCCTGGCTATGCTGCTAAGGCTCGGTTTCTCCACGAAATATATAGCCACATTGATGAATATAGCTCCGACAAGTGTCGAGATCGGCAGGCACAGGCTCCGCGCGAAGCTTGGCCTGGCCAGAGGGCAGAATCTGACGGAATTTGTCAAAACTATATAACCAAGTTTATTAATCGCTTAATGTTGTAAAGTATGAAAAGAGTTGTTTTTGTTTCTCTGGCAGCCTTTCTGGCAGTCTCGTTGTCCGCCCAGACAACGGACACGAAGAAGGATTCAGAGGTTGAACTGAACCAGTATGGTCAGCAGGTGAACTCCACTCCGGGACAGGTAAAGATCCAGGACGGAATCATGGTGCTGGACGCCAAGAAGATTGACTACAAGATGTGGTTCGACATCCGTGTGCAGGGCGACGCAGCTGTCTTTTTCGGAGGTCCGGACTTCACTTCTTCCCAACTTGACGGGAAGGATAATCCTAACCACATCGGAAACGGAATGTCCATCCGCCGTGCCCGTTTCGCCGTCAAGGCCCAGCTGGACAGGAACTGGTACGGAGAGATTGACACTGACTGGGCTGATGGAATATGTGAACTCAAGGATGCCATTCTGGCCTATAATGGAGTGCCCGGGCTTGAGATCAAGGCAGGTAATTTCAAGGAGTCTTTCTCCATCCAGCGCAACACCACATCCCGTTACCTTATGTTCATGGAACGCCCGATGGTGACCTCGCTCGCACCGTCAAGGCATCTGGGGCTGAATCTGACATATTCAAACAAATGGTTCTGGTTTGCCGGCGGTGTGTTCGGACCTGAGCTCAAGGGAGCCGAAGAGGCCACGGCCATGAAGGACAACAACAAGGATCTTGGCCGCAACGCAGGCCTGTCCTACACGGGGAAAGTAGTCTTCCGTCCTCTCTATAAGTGCTCGGAGTCGGCTCTCCATCTTGGCGGAGCGATATCCTACCGTGAGCCGAAGGTCACATCCACCGACGCTTACGGAGCCGCGCGCTACAGCAGCCGCAACTCTACGAGCATCAACAAGAAGAAGTACCTCGACACCGATGTCATCACAGGTCTTGACCATGAGCTTGCCTGGACCGCAGAGCTTGCTGGTTTCTACAAAGGGCTGCGCTATGAGGGCGCCTACCTCACCCGCGGGGCTTTTCTGGACAAGAAGATCAACAACCTCGGAACCCAGTGGGCCGACGGTTGGTACGCGCAGGCTTCCTATCTTCTTTTCGGCGGTCGTCAGAACTACGACTACGATGGCGCCAAACCGACCAGAATCACTCCTGGGCGCTCCTGGGGTGATGTCGAACTTGCCGTGCGTTATGAATATTGCGACTTCAACACCGCTGACTACTTCGGAGGAAGCGCGGAGGCGTTCAGTTTCGGGATCAACTTCTACCCGACCAAGAACGTGAAGTTTGTCATCAACTACCAGTACAACAACAATGACCGCTATGCCAACGGCAAGGGCAAGCTGTTCGTTGGTCACGACGCCGCCGGCAATCCTACCAAGGACTACACCAAGGTAGTAGAGGGCGCCGGCAAGGCCGGGGTTGACTACCATATGCTCGCGATGCGTTTTCAAGTCGCTTTCTAATTGATTTATAAAATATTATGAATATGAAAAAGATAGCATTGTTTTCGGCGTTGGCTCTCATTCTCGCCGGATTCGCCTCCTGCGTTGAGGATAAGATTTACGATGTGGCCAGCATTTCCGACATAAAGAACACCGTTGCCTACACAGAGGATGACGCCGTGACGGTGACAGCGAAAGTCACCGCTCTGGTGGAGATCACAAAGGTTGAGTTGCTGTACAAGGCGGGGACAGAAGCGGAAAAGACTGTTCCTATGATCGGAATGACAAATGATGCGGGCGTGTACCAAGGAACTATCCCAGCCGCCCCGGTCGGCACAAAGGTCGTCTATCACATAGAAGCGAGCACAGACGGGAACACTAAATGTTCTCCGGAGGTCTCCTACACCGTCGGTGAGGTTTCGATCGACTACACTGGCCTGGCTCTGAACGAGCTCAACGGCAACGACAAATTCATCGAGATCTACAACAAAGGGAAAGAGGACATCCATATTAAAGGAATATCCATCCAGAAGGACGGCAAGGATGTCTGGACGGCTCCTTCCGCCATCCTTAAATCAGGAGAGTTCGTTCTCCTTTACAGCACCGATGTCCAGGCCGATCACGCAGAGCATCCGGATGGCTATTTCTTTGGCTCAGGCCTTTCCGCCAAAAAGGCTGTCAAGGTGGAACTGTTCGACCCTAAAGGCGGAAGTCTGGACTACTTCAATCTCGTGAACTTCGTCAAGAAGGCAAGCGCGTCCTACAGCCGTGTTCCTGACGGGACAGGGGCTTGGTACTTCACTTCCGCCACCCCGGCCGCCAAGAACGCCAACGAGACCGCTGACAAAGTCGAAGGTTTGGAATAGAATTATAGATAATGCCCACAAAGTCACGTGATCCGGAGCGAAGCGACCGAAGGGGTTCGGGAAACCTTTCCCCGTGCCCCTCAGGGGCTGTCGCGAAGTGACTGGGGGGGGATATGCATTAATGGAATTAATATATTCATAAATAATTGATTGCTATGGCAAAAGAAGAAATGAAGATTGGCGAGATCTCTAAGCCTCGCTTTGAGTTCCGCTCGTTTGGACAGTGCTTCTGTGAGGCACACAAGAGGATGGCGCGTCTGTCCGTTCCTGTTCCTGAGAAGGTCTGGGAGCGCTCAAGCGACGAGATTTACATCATCTCGCGCAAGAACGACATCAACAACACCAAGATCCGAGGCGGCAAGATGGACATCAAGACCTACGTCCAGACCGTCGATGGCCTTGAGCAGTGGAATCCGTTGATGAAGGGCGAGTTCCCTATCAGCGCCAAGGTGCTTGAGGAGGAGGTTTTCCCTGCCTTTATGGTCGAGATGCCTAAACTGACGAAGGACACCTACACCTACGAGGAGTTCATCGCGATGGTGAAGGCCAACCCTGATCTCGCCGCCGTGCGTGTCCACAAGCAGCGTTTCGGCTATATGGTCAACGACACGATCTGCGAGGTCGGCAACGTGCTGGTCAACGGGGCCAAGGTCGTGACCATCAACAGCGAATCGACAGAGATCGAGGACATCAAGAAGACCATCAAGGATGTCGGTCTTGAGGGTGTGGAGAACATCAACTACCTCCAGGCCATCAAGCGTGTTATCGGAATGATTGACAAACCTCTTGCAAACGAATAGATTATGGCACAGGAAATCGAAAGGAAATTTTTGGTGAACGGCGACTTCAAGTCGGATGCGTTCAAGGCTACAAGAATCACTCAAGGCTACCTCAGCAGTGTTCCGGAAAGGACTGTACGCGTGCGTGTGAAGGGTGACAAGGGATTCATCACCATCAAGGGAATCGGCAATGCCAGCGGCGCGAGCCGTTTCGAGTGGGAGAAGGAGATTCCTGTCGAGGATGTGAAGGCTTTGCTGGAGATCTGCGAGCCGGGTGTCATTGACAAGACCCGTTACCTTGTGAAGGCCGGGGAGCACACCTATGAGGTGGATGAGTTCTACGGTGACAATGAGGGACTTACGGTGGCCGAAGTGGAACTTTCCGACGAGAACGAGGCTTTCGACAAGCCGTCCTGGCTCGGCGAGGAGGTCACCGGCGACGCCAAGTACTACAACTCGATGCTGATGAAGAATCCTTACAAGAACTGGAAGTAGGGTCTTTGATTGGTGAGCCTGTCGAAGTGACCTTCAAAGCACAAAAGTTCAATTTAGTAATCATTAAAAAATAACTTGAACAATTTGTATATCTTTATGGTCTATATTTCTTTTCTCATCAGTCGTGTACCTCCAGTACACTCCTTCTTCCAAAAGAAATCTATCCTCATAAATCTGATAAAAATTTAGTTCAACTTATTTTTTAACGCTTACTTAAAATATTCACGAATATGTCAGACCCTCTGGATATGAACAACTACCGCCTCGAAAAGCTTCCGAAGATGCAGAAAAGCGGCTTCGAGATCTGGATGGCGCGTCTCGGCGGCCCGCTCGCCATACTTGCCTTTGTCCTTATCTACTGGTTCGGACATTTCGGCTTCATCGACAGCCTCACCGCTGAATCCGTGTCGGGAAAGGCCCTGGCACGGCTGAACGAGATAGGCCTGCCCGCGTTCATAAGGTCCAACTATGCGATGTTGGCCATATTCACGGCGGGCCTTATCCTTTGGATGACCGAGGCGATTCCGAACTATCTCACCTCGCTGATCATCATCCTGCTCATCGTCCTCTGCGGTGTCACGACCCAGAAGGAGGCCTTCGCCCAGCTGGGACATCCGGTGATGTGGCTGAATATCCTTTCCTTCGTGCTCGCCTCGATGCTTGTCAAGACCAAGTTCGCCAAACGCCTTGCGATGTGGTTCGTGATCAAGTTCGGCAAGACCGCTAAGGGAGTCCTGTGGAGTTTCCTCATAATCAACATCGTGCTATCGATGTTCATCTCCGCCACGACCGTCAAGGCCACGATAATGCTTCCGATCTTCATGGTTGTCTGCGCCATTTACGGAGCGTCTGACGGTCACCGCAACAATTTCGGGCGCAACCTCGTGATCCAGAATCTGTTCCAAGTGAACATCGGAGCGAATGCTTTCTACACCGGAAGCGGCGCCCACCTGTTGGCCATCTCCTTGATCTTCGGCGCCGCCGGGGCGAGCCAGTTCGGTTACTCGGACTGGCTGGTGTCCTGCGGCCCGATGAGTTTCCTGATTCTGATCATCGGTCTTCCCTCGACGGTCATCCTGCCCATCGCGTCCAGTTCGGTTTTCAGACGCTCCAGACCGCCGTCAATCTGCGGCTTTTGCTCGTCCTTCTTCATCGGGAAGAACACGTACATCCCCATCAGAAGACCGATGATCATCGTCTCATCCGAGGCTTTGCTTCCGTACACTCCAGGGGCTTCGGCATCTGAATACAAATGCGATTTCACTGGGCATGTACATACATTCAAGACGACACTCAAGCCTGGTGATGCGGTCGAACTCCGCACGACCAAGAGAGGTATCATTCTCGTAGATGATTTTACTGTGGTCAGAGGCAACAACATAGACGGAGTCTCCAGAGGAGAAATCAACTGGTAAGCCATTCTGTCAAATATCAATAAGATAGAAATGAACAAACGTATAACAAATATCCTGGGCGCTGCGGCATTGCTGCTGGGCGCTTTCTCCTGCAGCCGTGAAATCGAGCCTGTTGAAAACGGCAGGCCTGATTCCGAAGCCCTTGTCTTCAAGTGCTCGTTGGAAGAGACGAAAACTGTCTATGACGGAGTTGTCACTGTCTCCTGGAGCAAAGGAGATGTGGTGAAGGTTTTCGATGCCTCCGGAGCAAGCGACTCTTTTACCATTGACGCTCAATGCAATGACTTCGAGTTCGCTACAAAGAATCTGGGTGCCGGCCCGTATTATTCCATCGCCGGCCCTAAAGCTGTGGTTGATGCCGTAGTCTTCAATTCCGGTGAGAAACAGATGACTTTCCCGATGGGAAACAGTTTCGACGGAAGTTTCGCCTCATCAGATATTCTGGTAAGTATGACTCCTGACACGGAACTCCGCTATCATCATGTGCTCGGCTTCATTGAATTTGAAATTGCAAAGGCCAGGAAAGTGGAGTTTACCGGAACCGGTGTTTGTGCGGAGTCCCTCAGCCTCACTTTTGATGCAGAAGGCAAATGGTCTCTGAAAAGTCTGAAGCCTTCTGACAAAATCACCATAAATACCACCCAAGGCGGTACTTACTACATTCCTGTCATACCTCAGACATTCGAGAACGGATTTTCATTCAAGGCCATCGATGCCAATGATGTCGTGTTCGAGAAATCCACATCCAAGTCCAACACCGTTGCAGCAGGACAGGTTCTTGCTGCCGGCCGGCTCGGTTCTGAATATGAGGTGGATGAAGAC
>OQVN01000519.1_pt1 | contig 14745 bp, 10 predicted proteins | sample 1691621 | NCBI WGS metagenome assembly OQVN01 (sample SAMN03418278, study PRJEB22391) | human gut metagenome | biome: human-gut; feature: organic feature; material: feces | host: Homo sapiens | place: Tanzania | collected 2013-01 | reverse complement strand
GTTTTCAACATAATTATATTACAAATAGTAATATTACCTCTGTCAAGGAAGTTACAAAAATAAAACAAAAAATTTAAAAATTCTTACATAAACAACAAAAGTACCCCTATTATAGAGGCACTTTTGTTGTTACTATTTACTATTGACATTTTAAATGTATCAAATGTGCAACCCCCGGAATACTCTCTCCTTGCTGATTTGCAGTTGGACTCATCAACGCACCTGTAGCTATAAACAGTACATTTCGGTACTTTTCACTTTCCATATCCTTTAATATTTTGCCACAAAGTACCGATGCACCACATCCACAGCCTGAACCACCTGCATGAACATCTTGAGTATCTCTGTCAAATATCATCAGTCCACAATCCCTATGAACACTATCAATGTTATACCCATCATCATTTAGCAATTGATGCAAAAGTTCCGAACCTACTTGTCCTAAGTCACCTGTAAAAATTCTGTCATAGTCATTAGGTGTGGTCTTGGTATCATTAAAGTAGGTCAAAATTGTGTCATAAGCAGCCGGTGCCATTGCAGCACCCATATTGTTTATATCCTTTACCCCTTTATCCACAATTTTTCCTACTGTGGCATTTACCACTTCAACGCCTTTCCCCTCATTACTGACAATTACAGAGCCTGAACCTGTTACTGTCCATTGAGCAGTTTGGGGTCTTACACCACCATATTCAAGTGGATAACGGTACTGCCTTTCTGCTGTACAAAAATGCGATGAGGTTACAACGGCAGTTTCTCTTGCACTTCCACCACCTACTGTAAATGAAGCCATAATTATCCCCTGAGCCATTGTTGAACAAGCCCCATACTGACCAAGGTAAGGAATATTAAAACTTCTCATTGAGTAACTGGAGCTTATAAGCTGATTTAATAAATCCCCTGCAAATACAAAGTCAATATCCTCCGGATGTGTTTTGCTTTTTGTCATTGCACCAACAAAAGCCTCTTGCTGAAACTTAGCCTCTGCCTTTTCCCAAGTAGGTTGACCAGCCCTTGAGTCGTAAAAAATCTTATCAAAATATTTTCCTAAAGGACCTTCAGCCTCCTTCTTGCCAACTACTGAACTATAACCTGTTATTACCGGTGGATGTAAAAATTCTACTGTATATGAACCAACTCTTTTTATCATAAGAAAAACCCCTTTTACACTTATTATGTGCAAAAGAGGTTCTTTTATTTTATGAAATTGAAATTATTTTTTTCTGTTTACTGTAAATGTTTTTGCTGAACCGTTATAAGCCTTTTTGCTTACTGTTGCAGTACCGTAAACTCTAAACTTAGTCTTACCCTTAGATACTGTTAACTTATAAGAAGTAGAAGAGAGTGTTTTTACATTTTTCCACTTACCCTTAACATTTTTCTGAAGAACATACTTCTTAGCACCCTTTGACTTACTCCAAGATAAAGTAGCTTTGCTACCCTTTACTTTAGAAGTTTCCTTAGTAATCTTGCTAGGTACAATTTTAAATGTTTTTGCAACAGAACCGATTGTAGTGCCACTACCGTTAATATAAACTGTTGCAGTACCAACATTCTTGTTATTTTTATAGCTTAGTCTATAACTTGCATTTGCATAACCTGCCTTTACAGTTAGACCTCTTTGTCCTACATTTTTACCGGTATAATCTTTATTCTTAACACCAACTACTGTTGCAGTATACTTATTTAGACAAAGAGCATATGTTTCACTAACATAACCGTTTACATCTTTAACCCAAATGCTCATATGTGCATTATGATCTTGATTTTTGTAGGTATAATTAAATTCATTCTTAGAATTTAAAGTTATTGCCTGGCCACAAACAGTTATAGTAGTACCTGTTGTTCTGCCGTAATTACAAGTATGAACATAAACAGTTTGTGGAGCATCTACAGTGTTTAATCTATATGTAACTGTCTTGTCGCTATTAGTTCTTACATAAGAAACTGTAGTGAATTTAGTTTTTTTGCTAACTTGACCTAGTGACATAAAGAAAGTACTGTTTATTTGTTCTTTAGTTTTATTTTTATAGTACACCTTTACATAATAAGTACCTTTGCCTAAGAAACCATACATTGCTTCATTGTTGTTATCGTTTTTAATTACAGTCAAATCTTTCTTATAAAGCAAGTTAGGGTCAGTATAAACTTCAACAAGATATGTTTCATTCCAGCTATACTTTGTATGGTTAGTAAAACCAAAGTTAAGCATAAAGTTTGCATCATTCTTTAAAGTAAAAGAATAAACCTTCTCAAAAGTATCAACAAAACTGTCTGATGCTTGAGTTGTGCCTTTTCTTACACTGTCAATATAAGCAGTTCTGCTTTTGTATGTAGGAACATCCTTAATAGCATTAGCAGTTACTGCTGATGCTGAAACAGAACCTACCATTAGTACGCTAACAGCAATACTTATTGCCATTAGAATTGAAATCATTCTTTTAGTTTTATTCATAAATGTCCTCCTCAATATTATACTACAATTATACTATTATATCAGAAATCTTTTCAATAGTTATAATTTATAAATAAAGACTGAACAAAATTTACTAAATGTGCATAAATAACAAAAAGAAAAGAACTGCCTAACGACAGTTCTTTTCTTAAAATATTCTTTTTTCTGGAGAAAAAATTTTAATGAACAAAATCTATTAACCTAAATTATGGGTTTAACACTGATTTTTGAATAGCTGATGAATCCTTAACATCAATTTTACCATCTTTGTTATAGTCAGCTACTGATAGGTTTTCAGGGGCAATATCTGCCATTAGAACAACATACTTCTGAATTAATGTTGCATCCTTAACGCCTACCTTACCGTCACCATTAGCATCCCCCAATAGCTTTTCGCTACTAGCTTCACCAACATTATATAGCATTGTTTTCTCTACAGTTTTTCCGTTAGAATCCTTAGCAACAAACTTTAGTGAATAGCTACCATCCTTTGATGGTGTCCACTTAGCAGTATTTGTTGTTGTGTTAGTTAGTTTTTCATTATTTACATAGAATTCATAAGAAACATTACCCTTATTGTTATATGCTTCTGACTGTAGAGTAATTGCAGTACCAACACCCTGACCGGAATTTTTATCTGCACCACAGTTAATTTCTAGAGGAGCTTCGTTTACAACTGTATCTGATAGTAAAGCACCCATTCTAGCTAGTGGTACTGTAATATTATCAACATCTTCCTTTTCGTGTGAAGTTGATGGGTCATAGCTATATTCAACATTTGCATTATCTAACATTGATGGGTCGTGTGGTAATGTATCCATACCGGAAGTACCGTATGTTAAAATCTGCATTGCACCAATACCCTTAGTTTCAATATAGTTTCTGTCAATGCCTAGAGTTTTTAGTGGAATAGCTACTTCATAGATGTAACCATATTCTGATTTGTAACCAAGGTCTTTAAAGTCAACCCAGCTTGAGTCAGGGTCAAGATTATCACCAAGTTTACGGTCACCCTTTGCACCGTTTATACCAATAATTGAATCACTCTTTGTACCGTTAGCATACTTAATCTTGAAACCGTTTCGGTTATCCTGAGCTTGGAACGAATTAACACCGATAGGAACTCTTGTGTCATAGTTGAACATATATGTTCCATCTGTATCCTTAGTATCTGCCTTAAAGATTGATGCACCACCGTTAGAGTTGTTTGAATCCATCGCTACAAGTGTATCAATATGTGTTGTGAAAGATACATTACCGTCTTTAGCAACACCACCGTCACAACCCCAAACAAATGGATTTGTAAAAGTTGAACCGTCTTTATTTGTGCCTATCGCCTTGCCTGTTGCCTGTTTGTCAGGGTCAATAGAAAGTGCTAGGTACATTGGAATACTGTTTCTCCATGGCCTTGCTTCGTTTGATGTAGCAAAGTCATCATTTGGTGAAACAATATAAGTTGTGTTTGCCATTTCCCACATAAAGTATAGGTTATCATCATCCCATGCACCATATAGTGCGTATGCATCCCAAGGCTGTTCGTGCATTGAAGATGGCATATATACTCTTGGGTCATCGTTTGCAACACCCTGAGCAATAATCATTGAGCTATCCCAATCATCTGTCTTACCATCAACTGTGACTTTCTTATACTTACCTAATTGCTTATTAGGGTTTGTACCATAGTAACCACCCTCTGGCTCAGTTGCGTGACCATCTGACTTAGCAGAGAAAGTTGTCTTTGTTGATGTAAATTTTTTCTTAAATGTATATTCTTGAGTTGTTTCAACAGCATCACTACCCTTAGTTGTAAGAGTTAGTTTAATTGTACTGTTACCGATTTTACCTTCACCGACTCTGATTGTATCACCGTTAGCATAAGTTTTCTTAGCTGAACCGTCAATAGAATAAAAACCTGTCTTACTACCCTTTAGACCAAGTTTTACTTCAATGTAATCTTTGCTGAAAGCAGTACCTGATGGTGTGTAAGAAAAACCATAAGCATGGTCATCCATCTTACCATAATCAACCCACTTAGAATCAGCAGTTAAAAGTTTACATTCCCCTGTCTTTAGGCTAAGACCTGAATTTTCAGGGTACTGTTCTTTACCTGCACCTTTTTCAAGACCATTGTTGAAAATTACATTCTCAGATTTATATGTAGCCGGAAAATCAATAGAGTAAAGACCATCTGCACCTTTTTCCATTAACTGACCCGGCCATTTTGCATTTTCTTTTGTACCGTAGGCATATACATAGACCTTTGCCCAATTGTATTTTGAATTATCAAAATACGCTCTTGAACCTTCAGCAGCTGAAACTGAACCCATTGTGATTAATGTACAACTTAGCATAATCGCAAGTGTTAGTAGCACGCTTACATACCTTTTCATATATTTCATAGTTACCCTCCTAATACTCTTTGTAAATAATCATAGCATATTAAACACATTTGTACAATACCTTTGATTTATTTTGTATTTTTAGACAAAGAAGCAAGTGAATTATGAGACAAATAGCACAAACTAAATTACAAGACTATGAACAAACATAATATATTCCGTTAAGTTGTTCATAAAAATAAGGGAGTCTTTGCGACTCCCTTAAAAATTTAACATATTTTATTCTACATGACCACCATGCTTATAGTCTGTACCACCACTATCAGGTGTCTGAACAGAAGCACCGTTCTTTAGACTATAATATGAACTTGGCAATTCTTCTCTGCTGATTTCCTTGCCTTTCTTATCTCTATAAATTCTATACGATCTTGCCCTATAGTAAGATGATTGAATGTCATAGTTCTTACTATATGTATCAATTACATCATAAGAATCATCCTTAATACCATAGAATGTTGCATGAAGAGTTGTACCCTCCATATAACAAGCCAGGAATACTTGATACTTAGAATCGTTCTTTAGCTTTAGGTCAAGATTACCATAGTCAATAGCAGCATCAAAGCCACTCTTAGCATATACTGATGGATAAGTATGAGGTGAACGTTCAGCAATAGTTAGGTTACTTCTTACTGCTGCATTGTAAATTGTTGTACTGGACTGGCAGATACCACCACCAACACCATCAGTAAAGTCACCGTCAACAATAACACCTGCTGATGCATAACCCAGAGAAGTATCGTTACTGTTACCTGTGCAACCATTAAATGACCAAGTTTCACCGGGGTCAATAATACTACCGTTACAAGCCTTTAGAGAAACTTTCATATTCTGATTACCGTTAGCATCATTTGTTGAATATGTTTCCCAAGAAGCAAGTAACTGCATATTTTTCTTTAGGAATGCAACATCATACTTAGGCTGAGTTGCATTTCTTGTAACTGTAACCGTACCTGTATATGTACCGGAAGCATTGCCTTTTTCAATAATTGAATTAATCTGTGACTGTAAATCATCTTTATCTACTTCAAGACCTGACTTACCTTCTTCATAAGTAAACATAGGACTTGAATCAGGATTAAACTTAGTTACCCTTGCATTCTTTGCTTTTACATTATATTTCTTGTAAATTTTATTAATTAGCTTGTCAACTGATGACTGGTTTAGACTGGCAGAAATCTTCATTACCTGTTCTTTAGCATACTCATTACCGTTGCTATCAGTTGTTGTTGGATAAGTTGTACCGTCAGCCATTCTCTTTGAAATAATCTTTTCATCATCAAGAACAGTAGAAGTATCATACTTAAAAGTAAAGTCATCTTCGGTATAAGTTGTTTCTTCACCGTCAACATTAACTGTAATGTTCATCTTTGGTCTAGACTTAATTTCTTCACTTTTTAGAAGAATTCTAGCCTGTACTACTGTTAAGCCACCAATATCAACACCGGAAACTTTAGTACCTTTTGCAAAAACAAATTCACCTTTGTCATTTGTAATAACTACAGTTGGCTTTGTTTCTGAAGTAGTTGTTTCTTGCTGTGCATTATTGTTACTAGGAGAAACAACACCTTGAACAACAAATACCAATACAACACAAAGTACAACTGCTGCACCGATAATTGAACCGACAATCGCCTTTTTATTCTTAGGCTTTTTTGCTTCTTCTTTAACATCATCAACCATTTCCGGATCTTTAGTTATATCAACTAATTCCTCGGTAGGGTTACTGTTAGAAGGCTTTGTTTCTTTCTTTTCTTCTTGTTTTTTATTTTCTTTTTTCTCTTTATGTTCTACTTTTTTCTCTTTGTATTCAGGTTTCTTTTCTTCTTTGTGTTCAGGCTTTGTTGCCTTTTTGCTAATATCTACTTGGTCAGGCTCTTTCTTCTCTGACTTTTCATTTTTAGGCTGTTCATCGTTTTTACCATAAAGAATACGATTTACTTTTTCATTTATATTACGCATATCTTGTGTATTATAGTCAGATGGCTCAAAGTTGTCATCATCTTCTAAATCAGCAAGATAATTTAGTTCATCCAAATCTCTACTCACAGAAAACTCTCCTTCTTACATATTCTCTTTCTCTTAATCATTTCTTAATAATCGTATAATGTCCTACTTATAAGAATACTACAATAAACCGAAAAATTAAAGTGACAACCTTGTAACTTTTTGTCGAATTAATGACAAAGATATATTGGCTAAAACATTAGTTTTTAGGGAAGTTACATATAATGACAAATTATTTATATAAAAAGAAGTATCATTATTGTAGTTTTGTTGAAAAGTCCGATATTTTTTTATATAATTAGTATTAGAAATTTATATGGTGAATAAAATGAAAGTGTTAATATTACTGACCGACACCGGTGGAGGTCATCACAGAGCCAGTCTTGCTCTGAAAAAAACAATAGAAAATGTTGAGGGTAATGAGGTTGTTATTGAAGATGCCTTAATGTACAGTTCTAAATTTTTACATTGGATTGTTACCAAGGGCTACTTGTTCTTTGCAAACAAAACTCCCAGACTTTACGGTAAAATATATAACTCTGCTGACAAGGTGTCTTTTCTAGACAAGGCAGTTCACGGTATTGCTTCTTTTTACTCAAGGAAGTTAGGAAAGCTATTTGATAAATTCAAACCTGATTGTGTAATCAGCTGTCATGCCTTTTGCACAGAGATGGTATCTGCCCTTAAAAAGAAAGGTCGTACAAATGCTCTGCTATTTAGCATTGTTACAGACTATGCTGCTCATGCTGCATATATTAATGACCTTGTAGATGCTTATATTGTAGCTAACAACGATATTGTTCATCAGCTTAGAGACCAATACAATGTTGACTGCTCTATTATCTATCCTTTGGGTATTCCGATTTATGAAGAGTTCTACAAGCATTGTGATAAGTATGCTATGAGGGAAAAGCTGGGACTTTCCCCTAACAAGAAAACTGTACTGATGATGGCAGGTTCTTTTGGTGTTACTAACATTCTTGAAATTTACAAGAGCCTAAACAAATACCCTAGTGATTATCAACTGATTGTAGTTACCGGTAAAAATGAAAAGTTGTTTAGAACATTCCGTCATATGGTAAGAAGTGGCGTTATTAAGAACAAAAAAGAACCAACAGTTAAAATCACTATTCCTACAAAGCTATGTTACTTTGTTGACAACATTGAGGACTATATGAGTGCCAGTGATTTAATTATCACTAAACCCGGTGGTCTTACTGTTTCGGAAGCTATGGCCAAGGAACTTCCTATGGCAATTTTCCGTTCTTATGACGGTCAAGAAAAAGACAATGCTGAGTTCTTAAAAAGGCATAACCTAGCCTTTACCCTTAGAAAAGGCAGAGAAGGAATACATCAGCTAAATGACTTTATTGCCAATGACCAAGAACTTGAAATGATGCGTAACAACATACATATCTTCAAGAAAGAAAATAGCAGTCAAAACATTTACAGACTACTTGAAGAAAAACTTCATCAATCTAATAACTAACTGTAAAAGTCACATTTTTATGTGGCTTTTATTTTTTAATTAATTATCCTTTAACCTTACTGCAAGTACAGTTATATCATCATCTTTTATACCTTCATTATGTCGCATAGCCTCTTCAACAACTGCCTCGGCAAGTTCCTGACAGCTACCTTTATTCCAAGACTTTATTAAACTTAGTAGCCATTTATCGTCACCCATAATAGCTCCATCACTTAACATAACAATCATATCCTCTCCGGAAAGGGTGGTTTCCTCTTTTGTAAAATACACTTCGTTTAATATACCTGCCGGAATTGATGGTATTTCTTTTCGCATCACCCTGCCTTTCTTTTTCACATATGTATAAGGTGCACCGGCTTTTAGGAATTCCGTTCTGCCTGTAAATAGATTGATTGAAGAAACATCAACTGTAGCCAAACTTTCTTCTTGACTTTTTACCATCAATGCTGAATTTGTCAACCCTAAAGCACAATCAAATGAAAGTCCTGATTTCACTAGTTTTTCCATTAGGTTTACTGTCATCATAGAGTCAACTGCTGCTCTGCCACCTGTACCCATACCATCACTGATTAAGGAAACAAAGTTACCTTTATCATCGTTAAAACATACTATACTGTCACCACACATTCTGCCATTATTAGCAATATGCTGATATGAACCAACTTCAGTTTCGTACAGTGGTCTTTCGTTTAACACAACTCTTACTCTATCTTGAGCAATAGTAGTTACCGGATCAAGAAATCTTCTGCCACAACATTTTTCCACTTCTCTCCTAAGTACAGACTTTTTAATTGAGCCTTTACTTCTATCGGAAAGTTCCATTTCTACTGTCATTTCACTATCCATAATCCTACAATTGCAAAGTATAGGAATAAGGTTATATTGCCTTAGCATATAGGAAATTTTCTCACTACTGTCTAAATCACACACATCTGTCTTAGAAAATTCATCTGCCATATCTTTTAATATGTCGGAAAGTCCACCAAACTGCCCTGCAAGACCACCTCTGATAGTATCAATTCTCCTCATACTTTCCATACTCATAAGGTAGGACTGATAATACCGATTTATTGCAGTACTTAGTTCAGATTTTCTACAACATTTCTTAACAAACAAAGCATCAATATCATCAACAGTTATGTGGCAATTTTTCTTTAAATTTTCTGTTAATCGGTTAAAATCATCCTCAGAAACACCTTTCTCTCTTTCCCAACAAAATACCCTCATTCCACAACTTGAACAAACATTTGCTTTAGCATTTAAGTAAACATCAGGAAAAGAATCAACATTCATTTCTCGCATTTTGTCAGAAACTCTTGTAACACAAGAAGATACATCTTTCAAGGCTTTTGAAGAAAAGTTAAGCCTACTGATAACATTTTCTTTTAAAGCAATACCACTATTTACATCATCATAAGGAGAAAATAAAGCCGATACAACATTACCTACTGCATTAGGTATCATAAAGAATAACCCGGCACCGAATACAGACTCTACTGCTAATGCAAAAATCAAGTCCTTATCACCTGAAGAAAAGGACATTATTATATTTGACAATATAAATGCAACTGCAGTACCAATCTTTCCTGTAGAAGAGAAAAGCCCAGCCATAAGACCACCAAATCCAAAACCACCACACAAAAAGCTAAGTGAAAGTGAACTTAAAGAAAACACAACACCGGTTGAAATGCCACCGATTGTACCACCGGCAACACCACCAAACTTAGCACAAAGAAGTACAACCACAACTGCTAATGCTCTACCAAAGGAAAATTTACCAATGCCAAGTCCACCAAGGGCAAGTAACAGAATGCAACCTGACATTACTATGCAAGAAAGTTCTTGCTGAGTAAATGAAGTTAAGTTTCTCCTTGAGGAGCAAAGGCAAATTGCTCTATCTAAGAAAAATGCACCTGACGCTGAAATTAATGCTTCAACTGTACAAAGTGCAAATGAACTTAACTGAGAAGTATCGGAAAATAGCAATGCAATGCCTGTTGCAAATACCGGTAAAAAAGCTACCATTGATGGAAAGGCAGTGCTTTTGCTGATATTCTTAATATCATTTGCAACAAATCTAATAGCACCGATAGCAACCACAATTGCTATGTATCTAAAACAATTTTCCGGATCAAGCACAACATATCCGAAGATTGTACCAAGCATAGAAGTTATAAGATTTCTATAAGGAACTGAAGCAACATATGCAGCACCAAATGGAGAAAGTTGCCCAAAAACTGCACCTCTTGAAATTAACACACCACACAAAAAATATATGCTCTGCATCAAAATATTTTTTCCTGTTGAACTTTCTTTAAATTCATTCCACCTACCGGAAAGTAGCTTTTTAACTGCTGTCATTTTTACACATCCTGTCATATTAATAAGGGTAATTTCATATCCTTGATATTGTGTTTTTATTATAGTCAGTTGCCCACAACAGTTTTGTCACAATGTGAATGTACCTTTTTAGTTTGTTTTCCTTTACTTTGTAGAATAAAAAAAGAAAGCTCCCATTGTCGAGAGCTTTCCTCATTTTTACCGTTATATCGGTAGAAAAAATTATTTTGTTGAATGTAAAACGATTGTGCTATAAGCAGGTAAAGTTAGTACATTTTTCTCGATTGATACCTTACCACTCTTTGCACTAAACATACCGGCAATTTTGTAATCATCATCAATCAGTTTATCTGTGATTTCAAAACTGTGCTTGTCTGTATCTAGGTTGTGAAGTACAAGATACTTTTCGTTTTTGTATGTTAGGTAGTAACCACCTACACCACTACCACCATCAAAATCATCAGGTAAAGCAGAGATTGTACCTCTTGCAATGCCTGGGTGACAGTTTCTAAGTTTGATTAACTTTTTGTAGAAGTTCAGTAGACTATCCTTGTTCTTATCCTGTTGCTTAACGCCACCACCATCAGTATTGTCTTCAACTCTGTCAATACCGTTAGCAGTAACATTTGGAAGATTGTCGCTATCCCAAATCATAGCAGTTCTCTTTGCCGGGTCATCGCCTTCGTCATATGTTTCCATACCAAGTTCTTCACCGTAATAAGTGAAAGCATTACCGGGTGTTGTCATATATAGGGCAGCAGCCATCTTTTTCTGATATAACTCAGTTAGTGAGTCACCAACACGACTCATATCATGGTTAGTTAGGAAGTAAGCATTAATTGTATTTTTATTAGCTTCCTTAGTTTTCTTTTCATAACTTAAAAGTGTATCTGTGTAATCATTAATAGAACCGGAAATAACACTAGCTAGGAATTTACCACTGGTATCACCAAATGGGAAAGCAAATAAACTGTCGATACCGGACTTGTACATTGCAGTAACTTCGTTCATATCTGATGACCAGTCTTCACCAACCATATAAATGTCGTTCTTTTCTTTCTTACAAGTGTCATAGAACCACTTTAGAGCTTCAGAACTCTTTTCATAGTCATTGTAATATAGGTATCTAACTGCATCAAGTCTAAAACCTGCTACACCTCTATCAATCCAGAATTTTGCAGCCTTAGCCATTTCTTTCTTTGTACCTTCATAGTCGTAGTTCCATTCAGGCATTGTGTCAGTAAAGTTGCTTTCATAGATAATACTGCTATCATCAGGGTCACAGTTATAACCTGATTCAGTTTCAGAAGATTTCTTAATGTTAAAGTACTTTGCGTAACCGTTAAAATTGCCTTTTTCAGCTTCTTTAAGAGCTTTCTTAAACCATGGATGTTCATTGGAACAATGGTTAGGAACAAAGTCAATAATAACATCAATACCACGCTTATCACATTCCTTGATTAACTGGTCAAAGTCATCAAGTGTACCAAACTGAGGGTCAATGTTGTAATAATCCTTAACATCATACTTGTGATATGATGGTGAAGGCATCATTGGACTTAGCCAAATACCTGTATAACCAAGGTCAGTATCTGTACTGTCATCACCATCATTAATGTAATCCAACTTACTGATAATACCTTGAATATCACCGATACCATCGTTATTTGAATCGCAGAATGAGCCAATCCAAATTTGATAATAAGTGTTGTACTTATCCTTAGGAAGATTTACTTTTGCATTTTCCATTAAATCTTCTGTTGACTTTGTACAACCTGAAAATACTACGGCAGTTGATGCAACTACCAGCACCATAAACAGTGCAACTAATTTTTTCATAGATTTCTCCTTTAACAGAATATTTTATAATAATTTTACCATTTTTCTTAGTCTATATCAATATCACACCCACATATAAAGGGAGTGTTTACAGAAAATTAACAAGCAAATTTATGCAATATGTACAACTGTCATTTAACGATATTTATACATCTATGGGTATTACTATAAACTAGAATACAAAAACAAAAAACTCCACAGAAAAATCTGTGGAGTAAATTTTGTAAAATTAGCCCTTAACGCCACCGGCTGTAACACCTTCAACATAGTAGTTCTGCATCTTCAAGAACAACAATGTAATAGGAATTGCAACAACTGTTGAACCGGCTAAGAATCTCTGATAGTACTTAGAAATGTACTGCTGACTAGCCATCAACTGAAGACCAACAGAAACTGTATAGTTATCACGAGCATCACCCATAATAATCTTAACTAGAATAAAATCTGTCCAAGGTCCAATAAATGCTGTTAGAACTGTGTAAACAACAATTGGCTTTGACATTGGAAGAATAATCTTCCAGAAAATCTGGTTCTTAGTTGCACCATCAATAGTAGCAGCTTCGTCAAGTGCTCTTGGAATTGTATCGAAGAAACCTTTACTAATCTGGAAACCGATACCTGCACCGGCTGAGTAACAGATAACAAGAGCAGGAAGAGTCTGAGTAAGACTCATAGCCTTTAATAGGTAATAAATAGCGATCATTGTCATAAAGCCAGGGAACATACCAATAATCATACCAATGTTGATAAGTGGTTTTCTAGCCTTAAATCTTAAACGGCTGAATGTGTATGCAACCATTAGAACTGACAATGTAGAAATGATACAAGAGAAAATTGCAACTACAAGAGTGTTAAGAAACCATCTTGGAAAGTTCAAAATTGTTGTATCAGTAAATAGGTTAATGTAATGCTGGAAAGTAAATGTTTGTGGAATTAGGTAATGAACAGCTGATGTACCTTCACCTCTAAATGAATGAAGAACCATCCATACTAGTGGAGATATCCAAATAATACCCATAACTGCAAGGATTACATATACAACGGCATTTGAGATATTTCTTCTTAACTTGTAACTTTTTATCATGAGAATGCCTCCTCATCCTTAGCAGATTTTGTCATGTTAAATGTAATTAGTGACAAGGATGCACAAACAATAAATACTAGGATACCGATAGCGGCAGCATAGTTGTAGTCTTGTTCGCTCATTGTCAACTTAAATAGCCATGTAACAAGCAAGTCGGTCTTTACCGCCCACCAATTCTATCAGACCATCCACATCGTGCTGCACAGACCAGAAGTATTGCCATCCATTGCTTTCGCAGATATCTTCGATATACTCTTCCGGGTCGTAATTCTCCATGAAGTTCCCCTTTGAATCGCGAGGTTGCATGAATGATGAGGCAGGATTGAATGTGTTCTTATAATTCTGGGAACGACGATAGAATGTTTCCGCTATCTCGCTTTTACCCATGGCTTCAGCCATCTTGGCGATACAATAATCGTCATAAGCATATTCCATCGTCTTAGACAAAGACCAGTTCTCTTTGTCGGAAGGAACATATCCATGAGTTTTGTAAAACCCGATTCCATGTTAATCATCACTGTTGGTCGCAGCGATGCAAGCCTCTAATGCTTTCTCCGCATCGAAATTCCCGACTCCTTTCAGGTAGGCATCCACAATGACCGGCACAGCATGATAGCCAATCATCATGTTGGTTTCCCATCCGTACAAGTTCCAAAGAGGAAGTGCTCCACTCTGTTCATAAAAGTGAAGAAAGCACTCGATCATATCGTTGACACGCTCCGGCTCAATGTAAGTGAACAAAGGATGTGAAGCACGGAATGTATCCCAAAGGGAGAATGTGGAATAGTTGTCCCAATCCTCAGCTTGGTGTATTCTACCATCCGGACCAAAGTATTTGCCGTCTACATCCGAGTATAAGGTAGGAGCTAACATGGCATGGTAAAGCGCAGTATAGAATACAGTTTTCAGGTCGCCATCTTCAGACAGCCTGTTGGTAATAATAATCAAAGTCATCCTTGGGTGCTTCCTTTTCCATATTCAGGGCAGCCCCATCCATACTTACACCAGAAAGAGCCGTAGTGACAAGAATCTCCTCGTCTTTGTGTGTGTTGAAATTGAAACGGGCGATAGTAGCAGTCCCGATTCTCCCTTTGTCCATTGTGATGATAGCAGACGTGTCCATTTCAAAAGAATC
>OQVN01000517.1_pt1 | contig 14754 bp, 13 predicted proteins | sample 1691621 | NCBI WGS metagenome assembly OQVN01 (sample SAMN03418278, study PRJEB22391) | human gut metagenome | biome: human-gut; feature: organic feature; material: feces | host: Homo sapiens | place: Tanzania | collected 2013-01 | reverse complement strand
CCCCACTGCTGCCTCCCGTAGGAGTTTGGGCCGTGTCTCAGTCCCAATGTGGCCGTTCACCCTCTCAGGCCGGCTACTGATCGTCGCCTTGGTGGGCCGTTACCTCACCAACCAGCTAATCAGACGCGGGTCCATCTTGTACCACCGGAGTTTTTCACACTGCTTCATGCGAAGCTGTGCGCTTATGCGGTATTAGCAGTCGTTTCCAACTGTTGTCCCCCAGTACAAGGCAGGTTACCCACGCGTTACTCACCCGTCCGCCACTAACTTACATATCGCTAGGCTTCAATGTAAGTCCGTTCGACTTGCATGTGTTAGGCACGCCGCCAGCGTTCATCCTGAGCCAGGATCAAACTCTCATGTTAAAATGGTGTTTGTGTCCTGCCAGTTTTATCTGGCATTGTTTACTGTTAATTCGGGTAGCTTCTCGATCTTTCGATCGATCTGCTTGTTCTTGAATTTCTCTGAAAATCTTGGAATTTTCAGGGTTGCATTACTGTTTATTTGTCAAAGATCAGTGTTTCTTTTGTTGCTGTTGTTCTCAGCGGCAACTCTGATATCTTATCACGACCGCTTTCGTTTGTCAACAACTTTTTTAAAAACTTTTTTGTCTTGAAAAACTTATGTTTTTCGCGGCAGGTTTTTATATTACCATATCTGCCAGACATCTGTCAACAACTTTTTTGAAATCTTTTTGAATTTCTTTTTCGTTGTTGTGTTGTCTCGGTACTGCCCTGACAACGAATCTGAGTATATCACCCCATATATCACTTGTCAACATTATTTTTTGAATTTTTTACACAAATTATCCCCTGCCATGCAAATTCCGCATGTGCAGGGGATTTTTACCACTTTTCTATTCTATTTTACGAAGAAAGGAAGCTTTTGTCCGAGCTGTTCGATCAGGTATGCCAGGTAATTGTTTTCATACAGACATGTAAGGATCTTGCTGTCTCTGGTGTAATCTACGATGACCTGTCCCAGGGTTCCCAGATCTCTGAAGATGTTAAATGCATATATTGTCCATACAATTAGGACAGTTCCCAATATTCCAACCACAATACCTAGTAATTTGTCCAGGCTATGTACTATAGGTAGTTTTGAGATTACCTTTGCAGAGAAGAATACCACATTCAGTAAATGGTGTACCAGTCCGATGGCTGCCAGCAACAACAGGGTGATTATCACATTGAAGAATCTTCCGTCAAAGTAACTGCTCAGCGCATTTCCCAGCAGGAACAGAACAACGCAGGTGATCAGCAGGGAGATCAAAGAGATCAGGGATCTCACCATTCCCTTTTTATAACCGTCCACCACCATGCATAGCAAGATCACTGCTGTAATAATAAGCAATAAATTCAGATTCATTCGTATACTCCTTTATTTTAACTGTATGGTATCTATTGTATTATCCGTCACCAGATAATATTTGTAGGTTCCTCCCGCCGGAAGCATAAGTCGCACGCTCTTGCCAAAGTTCCCCCGGTATTTTTCCACACCCTCTGTCGTGAAGATCTGGCATTCCGACTCGTTGTAGATCACCATGGCATCCTCTTCAAAAAATATATCTGTATAATCCACATCAAAATAATAGCTCCCCACTTTTACCGCCGAAGTATTATATACATCCATGCGGTATTTGGTCTCCGCCTGATCCGATAAAAATACCAGTCCTACGTATTTCTCGCTGTAAAAGACCGACTGGATCTCTTCATCATAGAGATATTCTCCGATGGTTACCGGCTTCTGCGATCCGCTAAAAATCATCAGACGGCTGTCACCTGCTGCGAAAGCGGTATCATTGTTCATAAACTGCACTTTCGGAACGATCAGATCGGAATAGGTATAGGCGCTGACCATATAGTCGCTCTGGTTCGCACCTACCGGACCGAAATTATAGAATACCACGTTGGATTTCACCACTCCTGCATCTACATATAAGTAGCTGACCGCCAGCAGCTCTCCACTCGGGGACAGACTGATGGAGATGGGATATCCTCCGTCATTCATATGTGCCTGTCCGGTGTAACTGTTGCTTCCGTCCGCTTCGTAAGTCATGATCCAGGTCGCATCTGTGTCCGCCAGCGTTGCCGTTACTCTGCCGGTGTCTGCTACCGTAATATTACGAATGGGCATGGTCGTGGTAATGGTTCCTAACTGTTTCTCCGTATTCTGTACATAGATCTCACGACCGTTGTAACTGCCGATAGCTGCCACACTTCCGCAGGTAGCAAGCTTCACATCCTGGATAACATACGTCTGATTCCATTTCACATTTCCCTTTGCATCCGTGCAATGTGCACCGTCCTTACTATAGGTAAGGATTCCGTTTTTCAGGCGGACATCTATGGCATCTGACGAAGTCTCCCTGTTTACAGAGGATACGGTATCATATCCTGTGTAAATATGCCGCTTCGCCTGCACCACCACCAGTGCCAGCGCCGCTCCCAGTGCCGCAGCTACCAGAAGCACCCGGTATACAATGGTCAGTTTATGTTTACGGATCTTTTTCTTATAGTCATCCTGATTCTTTTGCCGTTTTTCTTTTTCTTTCAGATAATTTTTAATATCTGCTGCCATGCATTTATTTCCTTATGTATCCTTATATCCTACTATTGTGTAACATTTACAGTATACCATAATCTTACCTTTTGAAAATAAGTTTTTTACGGCAGAAGGATTTCCTGCCCGATTTTGATGTCATCCGGATCTGTGATTCCATTCAGCGCACAGATTTCCGACACTTTTGTATTGCTTCCATAATTGTGCAGAGAGATACCGATCAATGTGTCACCTTTTTTGATCGTATAAGCCGTCGGCTGTGCCACCGTTGCCTGCGTCTGTGACGCTTCCGGTTCCGCTGTCACTTCCGGTGTCGGTTCCGGTGTCACTTCCGGCTGCGGTTCTTCTGTCACCTCTGTTGTGTCTTCCACAGCAGTTTCGGTCACCACCATCTCCGGCACAGTGGTCTCTGCTGTAGCTGGCTCATTCTCTGCCATGGCATTGTTTTCCTGCCGCAGTGCAGCTTCCAGCTTGTCCTCCGCCACGAGTGTACTGACCTGGTTCTGTTCCTCCACCGCATCCGGTAATTTCTGTTCCATGAGACTGCTCATCGCCTGCCTGGCCGTCTCCTCCAGGGATTCCCCGGTGTTTTCCTGCCGCATCAGTGCCAGTGCCATAACGCACAGCAGAACAAAGACACCGGTAGCCGCCATTTTCATCCGACGCAGCCCCACCGTTGGCATAGGTATAATATTATCCGGCTCCTTACGCCTGGTTGCCGCAGCTCTGCGGTATTCCACGGATGTATTCTCCGTATGTCCGGCGGCACGGGAGGCATGTCCGCTTTCCTGTCTCTGTCTGCGCTCTTCCTGCCGCTTCTTTACGACCTCATATTTTTCCTGATCTACCTTCTCCGGTTCCGCTTCCTCTCCCCGATTCTCCAGCATGTACGCCAGCATGCTGTCATTTTTTTCATAAAATTGTGCATAGCCTGCCACATACCGGCAGATCTCCTGCTCACAGATCCGGAATCCTTCCACCATCTCGCCATTCAGGATCTGATATCCTAAAAATGCCATTTCCGGAAAATACTTCTTCCGCAGTTTCTCAATCTCCTGCTCCTGTGCCTGGGACAGGTGCCGTACCGGTTTCTGCAGAAAATTCAGCTTTGCCGAACCATAGGCGAACAGATAAGCCACACCATTCTCCGTTGTCCGTCTTCCATACAGTGCAATGGCAATGTCTTTGTTCTGTGCCATCCCATTCATTTGTTTTATGTAAGATACCACATAATCTTCCACATAGACTCTGCAGTGCTTGTCCGCCTCTCCGATCTGCGTGATATTCTTCGGTAATTCCATACAAAAAACACCTCCCATGCCGTTTCTATCAGTTATCACTAACTATAGCATCCACACAGGAGGTATTTTAGCGTTCTTTGTCGCGTCCTTAAAAAAACACTTCGACAAAGTTTGCATAACTATTTATTTACTCGAATTTATATACGGTCACAGAATCATAATCACCATTTTCCCCACCAAAGATATAAGAAGGGAAATTCTCATGATGAATGGTATCCGGATAATACTGGGTCTCCAGGGCGAATCCGCTTCTATTGCCATAGGCTGCGCCTGCTTTCCCCTCCTCCGGTGCGATAAAGTTGCCCGCATAGAACTGTACGCCGGGCAATGTGGTATATACCTTCATCACTCTGCCACTCTTCGGTCCTTTCGCAGTCGCAATATGCTTCAGGCTGCCATCCCAGTCATCAATACAGAAATTATGATCATAACCACCCGTCAGCTTTAACTGTTCAAAGTCTGCTTCAATATCTCTTCCGATCTTCTTCGGCTGCGTGAAATCCATGGGGGTGCCTGCCACTGCGCAGATCTCACCGGTAGGAATGGATCCCGGTACCACGGGTGTAAAATGGGAAGCTCCCATCCACAATTCATGGTCTTCAATCCTGCCGGTGCCCTGTCCGTCCAGATTAAAATAAGAATGATTGGTCAGATTAAAAATAGTCCGCTTGTCACTGGATGCATGATAATGCAGTCTTAAAGCATTCTCCTCATCCAGGGAATAGGTTACGGACACCTTTTTATGTCCGGGGAATCCCAGATATCCATCCTCGTCCTCCAGAGAAAAGGTGACACTGTTATCTCCCGGAATCGCATCCCAGATTCTCTTATGGAATCCCAGCTCAATATGTGTGTGCAGGTTGTTGGGTCCGTCGTTTTGATCCATCCGATAATCCACACCGTCTAATGTATATGCTGCCCCTGCGGTACGGTTCGCGCAGGGTCCGACCACTGCACCGAAGAAGCTGTAATTCTTATAATAACGGTCCGCGCTGTCAAAGCCCAGTGTCACATCAGCTGTCACACCTTGCGCATCCGGTACCAGGATTCCTACCAGATTCGCACCGAGATCTGTTACCTTCGCCTGCATTCCCTTGCTGTTGCTCAGGGTATACAGAGAGATCTCTCTCCCTTCGGGGCTTTTCCCAAATACACTTTTTGTTACTGCCATTGTCTTGCCCTCCCACTTTTATTCATTTTCTCTGCTGCTTATAACTCCACCCTGCCTTCTAAGGCACGGAGCAATGTTACCTCATCGATATATTCCAGATCACCGCCCACGGGCACTCCGCTGGCAATTCTGGTCACCTTGATCCCGGTCGGTTTGATCAATTTGCTGATATACATTGCCGTAGTCTCGCCCTCCAAGCTGGAATTGGTCGCAATGATCACTTCCCGCACATCTCCCTGCAGGCGCTCCATCAGTTCCTTCAGCTTGATGTCACCGGGTCCCACGCCCAGCATGGGAGAGATGGCACCATGCAGGACATGATACACGCCCTCGTATTTACCGGTCTTCTCATAGGCTGCCAGGTCTCTGGTATTCTCTACCACCATGATCGTATGATGATCTCTTCTGGGATTTGCGCACACCGGGCAGATTTCCTTATCTGTCAGGGTATAACACTCCTTACAGTACCGGACATTGGCTCTGGCCTCGATCATGACATTCGCCAGTCTGTCCACACGCTCCTTGGGCATATTGATCAGGTGAAAAGCCAATCGTTGTGCGGACTTACTGCCAATCCCGGGCAGGGCTGCCAGTTCATCTATTAATTTATTGATCTGTCCGCTGTAGAGTTCCATTAGAAAGGAAATCCTCCTAAGCCGCCGGTCATTTTGCCCATGAGCTCTGCATTGGCTTCGTCAGCCTTGCGCAGTGCCTCGTTGGCTGCTGCCACAATAGCATCCTGTAATGTCTCGATATCCTCGGGATCCACGATCTCCTCTGCCAGTTTGATGGCTGTGATCTCTTTTTTACCGTTGATGGTCACTTCCACAGCTCCGCCGCCTGCGGATGCAGAGAACTCCTTGGTCTCTAATTCCTTCTGTCCCTCTTCCATCTGACGCTGCATTCTCTGTGCCTGCTTCATCAGATTGTTCATATTACCGGGCATTGCGCCTCCGGGGAATCCACCTCTTTTTGCCATGTTATTACTTCCTCCATATGATTTATAATTGATTTCTCCGTGCTACGCACTCTCGAAATCATAATATATTCGCATTTCGGACTATCGTCCTGCGAGTGAGTTATTATTATATCTTACCCTATCTGTAAGCCTGTCGCAATCCCAAATTCACGCAGGATCACTCTTCTTCATCGATCTCCATGTTGATGACCTTGCTGAGATCTACGTAATTGTCCTCGAACTGGCGGTCACTTTCCACCGTCTGGATCGTCACTTCGATCTCCTTGCCGGAAAAGTCGGACAACAGAGCCTCCAGCTGCTGCTTGTTCTGTTCGTGGGCTTCCCCCTTGAAATAATCGGAAGCCAGTCCGTCCTCCAGCACCACCATGAGCTTGTTGTCTCCACCCAGACTTAATCGGGCGTTTTTCAGGTACATCTTCATGGGGTTCTCGGCATTTCCCACGATAGCCGGCCATTTCCGTACAATTTCCTGTACATCCTCGGGGATAGCCTTGGGCAGCTCCGGTTTGGGTCTCGCCGCACCACCCGGCGCTCCCCCCTGTACTCCGGGAGCACCGGCAGGCAATTGCGCCGCCGTAACGACAATGCCGTTTTCCACTTTTTCCTCCACCTGACGGATACGATCCAGGACAGCTTCCTGATCTGTCTCCATCTCCGGCTTGCACAGCTTGATCAGTGCGATCTCTACCAGGATACGCTTCTGTGCCGCATAGCGGATCTGTCCGGACAGTTCGGAGAAAATATGAATATAGCGGATGATCTGGTCCATGGAAAGCATGGACGCTTCTTCCTTCAGATTCACCAGATTGTCCGTAGACATGTCTATGACATCCTCCAGATTGTCCGCCGTCTGCACTAACATCAGATTCCGCAGATACCAGGTAAAGTCCGTGACGAACTGTACCAGCTCCCTGCCCTGCATGACGATCTCTTCCAACAGTTCAATGCAGCCTAACACATTCCGGTCCATGACGAAGCGCAGCAATCTGCTGAACACTTCTGTATCCACTGCCCCCAGCACATCCAGGGTCATGTCGTAGGTCAGCTCCTTGCCCAGATGGAACGCAATACACTGATCCAGAAGACTTAACGCATCACGCATGGAACCGTCCGCTACTTTCGCAATGTAGCGCAGAGCTCTGTCCTCCACCTGTACCTGCTCCGTGTCCATCAGTTCCTTCATGCGATCCGTGATGGTATCAATGGAGATTCGTTTAAAATCATATCTCTGGCAACGGGACAGAATCGTAATGGGGATCTTGTGCACCTCTGTGGTCGCCAGAATAAAAATAACATAAGAGGGCGGCTCTTCCAGCGTTTTTAACAATGCGTTGAAAGCTCCGGGGGAGAGCATATGCACCTCGTCGATGATGTAGACCTTGTATTTTCCCTCCGCGGGGGAATAGGATACCTCGTCGATGATCTCACGGATATTGTCCACACCGTTGTTGGAAGCCGCATCGATCTCGATGACATTCATGCTGGCTCCCGCCGCAATCGCCTTACAAATACGGCATTCCCCACAGGGGCCGTCCTCTGTGGGGTGTTCGCAGTTCACTGTTTTCGCAAAAATTTTCGCCACCGTAGTCTTACCGGTACCTCTCGTTCCGGTGAACAGATACGCATGGCCGATCCGGTTCGCCCGTAGCTGATTCTTCAGTGTGGTCACGATATGATCCTGACCTTTGACATCGGAAAAAGCATCCGGACGAAACTTCCGGTATAGTGCTGTATATGACATGTGTTCTCTCTCTTCCTAACTTTGTTCTGCCGTGAAGACTTTCTTAATCGCCGAAGCAGATGCCCAGCATCTTCGCCTCCTGTACGATGGTGGCATCGGGATCCACAGTCTTAAGTTTGCCCGCTACATCCTCCAGCGGAACTCTCACGATTTCACGGTTCTTATAGCCTACCATGAAGCCATACTGGTTGTCCAGGATCAGCTTGCCTGCCTCGGAGCCCAGACGGCTGGCGAATACTCTGTCATAAGGGCAGGGGCTTCCGCCTCTCTGCATATGGCCGGGCACAGTGACACGTACCTCTCTGCCGGTCTTCTCCTGGATCTGTGCAGCCACTTCGTAAGATACGGAAGGGAACGGGTATTTCTCCATCTTTTTCTTGTAATCTTTTTTGGTCAGGGCAGCGTCTTCCTTGGAGATCGCACCCTCGGCTACAGCAATAATGGTAAAACGGCAGCCCTTCTTATCTCTGTCTTCGATCTTCTGAATGACTTTGTCAATATCATAAGGGATCTCCGGAAGCAGGATAATGTCCGCACCGCCTGCCATTCCGGCATTCAGGGTCAGCCACCCCACTTTATGTCCCATAACTTCCACGATAAATACTCTGCCGTGGGAAGCCGCTGTGGTATGGATGCAGTCGATGGCATCTGTAGCGATGTCCACTGCGCTCTGGAAACCGAAGGTCATATCAGTACCCCACAGATCATTGTCAATGGTCTTGGGCAGGGTTACGATATTCAGGCCTTCCTTGCGCAGCAGGTTTGCAGTCTTGTGAGTACCGTTACCGCCTAAGATCACCAGGCAGTCTAACTGCAGCTTGTAATAGTTCTGCTTCATGGCTTCCACTTTGTTCAACCCGTTGGGATCCGGATCCTGGATCGTCTTGAAAGGAGTACGGGAGGTTCCCAGGATCGTGCCGCCCTTGGTAAGGATACCGGAGAAATCCTTGTCCGTCAGCATTCGGAAATTACCGTAGATCAGTCCTCTGTAACCATCCAGGAAGCCATAGATCTCCACCTCTTCCTTACCGTTCGCCAGGGTCTTCACCACGCCTCTCATAGCTGCGTTCAGGGCCTGACAGTCACCACCGCTCGTTAACATTCCGATTCTCTTCATCTGGGGATCCTCCGTTTCTATATTTCCTTATTTTCTCTTGCGTCTGCTATAACTATGCAAAACTGTCTTCGTTCTGCCAATACTTATTTCTATTTTAATACATTTATTTTCATCTGAAAATAGTTTGTTGTAATTTCCGGCAGATTTCTCCCCTATGGCAAAACAAACCTCAGAAGCACCGGGCCTCTGAGGTTCGCTTATCATCTTATCATACGTTATTTGAATTTAAACTTTCCTTTGATCATGGTCACGTAGACAGCTGCGCCGCCACCGCCGACCACTACGGTTCCGGCTGCTGCCGCTGCCGCCACACGGCCTGCGTTCGTTCCCTTACCGGAGGTCTCCGTTATCTGCTCTGTGCCGGATTCCTGAGAGCCGGAAGTCTGGGCGGTCATGGAATCTATCCGCTCCTCCTGCGGTGCTTCTCCACTCGATTCCTGCGTGTCCTGTGCCTCCCCGGAGGGCTTTGCCGCATCTTCCTTACGGTTTTCGTCCGCAGCGGGTGTTGTCGGGGGCACGGGAATTACAGAAGGCTTTACCGCACCGGGTGTGGCAGGCGTTGCCGTGGCTGCGGGAGGTGTTGCCGCGTCCGTGGCCTTCTGGTCCGTATTGGACGCCTGACTGCTGTCATCGTCGTCATCATCGTCATCGTCGTTACTGGCAGCAGGCTTCTTCGGTGCGATCTCATAACCGCAGATCGTACAGATCTCCGCCCGTTCTGTGGTGGCCGCGCCACCGGATGCATGCTTTTCCGTATTGCTGGTGATTCCACAGACACCACACTTATGCCAGTGTCCGGTCATATCGGACAGATATCCTTCTGCCCAGCTATGATCCGTCTTCGGAAGAACGATCTCTGTCGCTGTTATGCTCTTGCTTCCATCCGCGGATGCAAAATACAGGCCGCAGATGTCGCAGGTCCAATACTCGATGCTGCCCTCTGCCTGACAGGTGGGTTCCACCCGGTCGTGGTGGTTCAGTGGGCCGTGACCGGAGTTCCATGTCTTCGATACGGCGGGGCTTGCGTTATAATCATCGGTTTCCGCATAGCGGATCTGTGCAGTCACCTTCTCGTTGTGACCGACTCCGGTGGATTTGGTCTGCCCCCAGTCCGTTCCATCAAAGCTGAACTCCACGTCAGTGCGATCTGTGGTGATCTGCGCCGCCAGATCATTGCCGCTGACGGTAAAGATCATGTCAAAGGCATCCGGATCCGGGGTATCCCCGCGGTCTGCTTTTTCGGTGCGACGGATGTGCACATCAACATAGAAATCCTCATAATTCTGTGACTGTAATTTAACCAATAATGTGGCAGTCTTGTCGATATCTTCCTCAGTATTTTCTCCCAGGGTAAATATCAGCTTTCCTTCCGAATATTCAACCTTGGAATCTGCTGCCAAAATGTTCTTTGAATCCTCTCTCGTTATAACAGTCATTACTGTTTTTCCCAGATCTTCGGGCAACCCCGGTATTTGCACAGCCCTCTCTTCCTTGGCTGCCCAGCTGTATTGCAGTTCCAGATTTTCAAGATTCCAGGCTGGTGCCGGTTGAATCATCAATTTCACCGATGCAGTCAACGGCTGATAGTATTCCGGATGCTCCTTAGGAATAAACGTTGCCGTGTAAGTCTCACTATCGCCAACATAAGGAACCTTGTCATCATCGCTCTGGATCTGCCAGGTTCCGTCGATGTTCTCGGTTCCCAGTTTTGCCGTCAGTCCTGTCACTTTGAGTCCACTCAGCTTATTGCCATAGGTTCCACTGGCGATGCCATCACCATCTGCCGTAAGTACTGCCGGGTCGATATTCACAGTCAGATCCTTCTTCGTCTGCTCCGGGAAAAAGGAAGCGTTTGTCCCGGTGTAGACGAGTGTGAAGGTGGTCTCACCTGCGGTCCGCGCATTGTAGGTTGCGGTGCCGTCCCCGAATTCTGCCGCATTTACCACCGTGGTATCCCCGATCCGGATCTCAAAGCTGCCGTCCGTATCTTCCGCAGAGATGGTCTTTTCGTCTGTCACAAAGTTTACCAGTGCCTTTACCTTAAAAGTTATATCCTGTCCATAGGTGGGAGTGTTGGTAGCTGCTCTCTCAAACTGCAGACCGGTGGTGTAATTTACACCAACTGCATTATTTTCCCCAAGCGAAGGATAGTAGGCGATTCCGTTCTCTTTGTCATTGGCTTTCTTGGTCCAGATTGCTAGATCAAAGCCCTTTGTTTCGAGTTCTTTGAAAAAGCCGGAAGAGGTCAGTTGCAGGGTAGAATGTCCCAAATCACAGTCATCTTTTACGCTACAAATATCTTTATTGAAATAGCAATTTATTGCACCGCTATCTCCACTATGCACTATTCCTGCACGATCTCCATCACCTGCAATAGCAGCTATACTAATGCAATGATCGATAACTTTAAAAAATGGACTATTGCCGCAGATTCCTGCTGCCGCATGGCTTCCCTGCACGTCTCCTTCAAAAAAGCACTGGGAAATCATAGTGTGTTGTCCAGCCACGCCGCTGATTCCGCCTGCCATAGACCCTTTTACCGTTCCGGTAAAGGAGCAGCCATAAATTTCGCCTGCAAACAAATTTCCACAAATTCCTCCTGTTTCACTATAACTCGAAACAATGTTTCCGTTGGCAGCCAACAGCATTACCTTACCGCTTTTTTTGCTGGCTTGGTCGCCTATTTGTGCGAACAGGCCAGAACTATAAACATTATCTTCTTTTGTCATATCCACATGGCTTATCGTATGTCCGTCTCCACTAAATTTTCCTATGTATGGAGTTCTTGGATCTCCAATAGATCTGAGTTCCTCTCCGCTCACATCAATATTGTTTTTTAATACATAGTTTTCGTTACAGTTTGCCGTATCCTGTCCGATGGCTACAAATTCTTCCGCCGTGGTGATCAGGGTATAGGTATCCCAGTCGTCACCATTCGTTGTAACATAGTTGTATACCGGTACGGAAGCAGTCTTCGTCTCTCCGATTGCCGCCACGCTTTGCAAATTAATATAAGTCCCTGTGGCTGTACCGAATCTACTTCCTGTACTTGTAGCCACTGCATTGCTGGTATCGACACTGCCCTCTTCCCATTTTGCAGAATCGAAGCCCTCCGGAAGTGCACCGCAAAGCTGGCTGGTAGTCAGGGGAATCACCTTATTGCTTGCTCCTTTTCCCACCCCGGCATTATTCAAATCACTGTTGTAATAGCAGTTGCCGATAAAGTTCATATATCTCGACTCCGTGCTTCCAGCTATGCCACCAACATTTTTGCCATTCCCTGTAATCTTACCACAATTCAGGCAATTACTGATGTTATACCCATCCGCTGATGCACCGGTAATACCACCTACAGAGCTATCCTGTTGAGAAACTGTTACAGTACCTATATTATAACAGTATTGAACTACGCCGTTTCCAACGTTTCCTTCATAACTGGCAGTGCCCATGATTCCGCCTGTTGTAGAATTTCCTTTTACTGAACTGCTATTGTAGCAGCCGGAAATATTTCCTGTCAGTCTTCCGCATACACCGCCTACCTGCCGAATCGCACAAATCGTGTTTTCGATACTATAGCAGTCAGAAATATTTGCTCCTGCTCCAGCAATTGCGCCCACAAAGCTATGACCAGAAATTTTAGCCCCCTTTACTGTGACACTTTTTATATAGCTGGAAGGAACAGTAAAGTTGTTGCACTCTCCAAACAGACCCACATAGTCTCGATCTCCTGTAATTGTCATTCCGGTTATTGTATGTCCGCCGCCATTAAAGCCTCCCCAGAAAGACTTGCCATTTATACCTATCGGCGTCCACTCCTTACCGCTAAGGTCAAGGTCAGAAACCAGCCGAAAATGCACCCATCGATAATCCGTGCCATTATTCACCTGCTGCGCCAGATACGCAAGCTGCTCTGCATTTTCAATCAGCCAGGGATCATCTTCTGTGCCATTACCTTTATTAAAAGCTACCGCTGTACCATCCCAGGTATCTACTGTTTCCCCTTCCGCTCTCGCACTCACCGGCACGGCGATCCACGCCAGTGCCGCCAGTGCCAGCAGGGCCAGCCTCATCTTTACACTCCGTGCTTTTGTATTTTTCATAATATTCCCCCTTCATATTTTTATATGGAATCCCAATCGTATTTTCATACTACCCGTATCATTTATTATACTGAAAAAGCAAAGGAATCGTCAATATTTTCCATACGATTCGTCTCATATTTTTTACAAAATTCTAATCGAGCAGGCTGGCTCATCGTAAACGCAAAAAAGGAGCCTCCGGATCTCTCCGGTCACTCCTCGTTGCCTTCTCTGAAAAATGTATCCAGTTTTCCCAGACATTTGATCAATGTCTTCATTTCTTCCTCGTCCAGATCCCGAATGATCGTATGGATCATTTTCCTGTGGAAATCTCTGTGATGGAAAAAAGCTTTTCTCCCCTTCTCTGTCAGGGTCACCAGCACCACCCGTTTGTCCTGCGTGCTGCGGTTACGCTCCAGGTAGCCCTTTTTCTCCAGACTGTTCATATTCGTGGTCAGGGTTCCCACGGTGACGTGGAGTTCCCCCGCGATACGGGACATGCTCTTTGGTTCCTCGATGCCGATAGCTTCGAGGATGTGCATATCATTATTCGTAATATCCCTGAATTCGTCTGTTATGACCGCCTTTGCCTCTGCATCCATCACGTTATGGAACAGGTTCACCAGCAGTTCATTCAGTACCCGGTTGTTGCTTTTTTCCATAGTTTTCCCAATAAATGTTTCTCTGGTATACCGGCAATGCTCCCGGACCGCAGGCTTCCTGTCTACCGGACCGCGTCCATGCCGTTGTCGTGTCCTTAGTCGTTATCAGTATACCGTCTACCAGGTCATCACGCAAGCCCCAATCGTAAGCCCGGCGCCGAATCCCGCCAGAACGATGCGGTCGCCGCGGTGCAGCTTTCCCTGCCTGTGCAGTTCATCCAGCAGTACCGGGATGGAGGCAGAGGACATATTTCCGACCCTTTCCAGATTGGTAGGGAATTTGTCTCTGTCTGCATGCAGTCTTTTCGCCACTGCATCAATGATCCGTGCATTGGCCTGATGCAATACGAACAGATCAATATCCGGCACAGCAAGTCCGGCATCCGACAGTGCTTCCTCGATGCACTGCGGCACCCGTCTGGTGGCGAACCGGTACACTTCCTGTCCATCCATCTGAATATAATGTTCCCTGTCGTCCATCGGCTGGTTTTGATCCGTTTTTGCCGCCGAAGTCCCTGCATACGGGGTTGTCAGTTCTCTTGCTCCACATTGTAAGACTCCACCGCCGGTGCCGTCGGAATGCAGTGCCCGTCCCAGAATGCCCTGTGACGCCTCGCATTGTTCCACAACTACCGCCCCGGCACCGTCTCCGAACAGGATGCAGCTGCCCCGGTCCGTCCAGTCCACCAGCTTAGACAGCACTTCACTGCCGATGATCAGCGCATTTTTCGCAAGTCCCATCTGCAGATAAGCATCCGCTGTATTCAGGGCAAATAAAAATCCGGAGCAGGCCGCATTCACATCAAATGCCAGTGCATTCACTGCGCCGATGTCCGCCTGTACCTGGCAGGCGCAGCAGGGCAGATACTGCTCCGGAGAACAGGTTGCCACCAGGATCAGGTCGATTTCTTCTGCAGTTTTTCCTGCCTGTTCCAATGCTTTGCGGGCCGCTTCTGACGCAAGTGTCACAACCGTCTCTCCTACAGACACATGACGCTCACCGATACCGGTTCTCTCACGGATCCATTCATCCGAGGTTTCCACCAGCTGCTCCAATTCTTTATTTGTAACAATCCTTCCCGGAAGCGCACTTCCGGTTCCGGTGATTCTTATGGTCCTCACGCCATTTCCTCCATGATATC
>OQVN01000515.1_pt1 | contig 14755 bp, 9 predicted proteins | sample 1691621 | NCBI WGS metagenome assembly OQVN01 (sample SAMN03418278, study PRJEB22391) | human gut metagenome | biome: human-gut; feature: organic feature; material: feces | host: Homo sapiens | place: Tanzania | collected 2013-01 | reverse complement strand
TCATACCCAGAGACTGTACAGACCTTTCATCAAGATTTGAATTTATTTCTTCTTTATATTCGCTCATTTTTCTGTCATACGTCATATTTCCGAATGCTTTATTCACCATTTTCCCCGGTGTTCCTCCGATCTTTCCCAGGATCCGCAATATCGGATGAAAGATACCCACGGTATGGATCTTCCTGCCGGACACGTCCGCAATTTGTTTTACCAGATCGGAAGTACATACATATTCTGTATTCTGAGGATAAAAAATGCCTCTTTCTTCATTTAAGATCATCAGGCTGACAAATTTGCAGAGGTTTCCTATATACAGCATGCTTCTTTCATTTTTTTCCCGTGGAAATATCGGGAATTTTTTCGCCATTTTTGCCAATAGTGGATAATTCCCCTTAGATCCTTTTCCGTAGATCATGGGTGGGCGTAATATTACGATGCCGAAATCCGGTGTTTCTAGTTTTTGCAGTCCTATCTCTGCCTGCAATTTGCTGTCGCCGTAGAAATTCGCCGGTGCAGGGACTGTATCCGCATAGATACATTTTGTCGTACCGATCCCTCCGCTCTCACCGTATACGATCATACTGCTCATATAGAGGAATTGTCTTACACCGCCGGCTTTTGCGTGTTCTGCACAGACAATTGCTAGATCTGTGTTGATCTCATAGTATCTCTTCCGCACTTCCTCCGTTGCTTTGCTGACATCTGCATGCGCAATTCCCGCTACGTGAAATACTGCATCATACCCGGAAAAATCATAATGTCTCCAGTTTTCTCCATGCAGATCCAGGGTATCGCACACGATCTGTGGGCAATGATCCATCACCCAATTTGCAAAGCTTGTACCGATATAACTATTGGCTCCGGTGATCAGCACTCTCTTCATTTTGTCTCTCCAGTTCTCCTGTTCCGCCTTCTACGATTCCTTCCTGTCTTACTACAGAGATCACCGTTCCCAGAATGCAGCGTACATCCATTAAAAATCCCATGTGTTTGACATATTCCCCGTCCAGTCTTGCCTTTACTGCAATCGGGAGTTCGTCGCGGCCATTGATCTGTGCCCAACCGGTCAGTCCGGGTAGAATATCATTGGCGCCGTATTTGTCACGTTCTTCAATGAGATCATACTGGTTCCACAGTGCGGGTCTGGGTCCGACGATAGCCATATCTCCTTTCAGGATATTGATGATCTGTGGCAATTCATCCAGACTGGTCTTGCGCAGGAATCCACCTACTTTGGTGATATATTGCTGTGGATCCTTCAACAGATGTGTAGGCATATCCTTTGGCGTATCGATTTTCATCGTACGGAATTTCAAAATGTTAAAATATGTTTTGTTGATTCCCACTCTTTTTTGCCGGAACAGAACCGGTCCTTTGGAATCCAGTTTGATTGCCGCAACAAGGATCAGGAAAACCGGTGATAATATACATAATCCCACAAGTGCAAGCAGTCTGTCTAATATTTTCTTGATCACAGGATACATACGGAACCCTTTCTTTACATATCATATTGATAAGTATCTACAATATTTTTAATACTGTGCCGGATATCTTTGCTCTCCTGCTGTGCTTCCAGGATCAGTTGTTCAAGCTGTTCAGAGAAGATCTCTGTATCATACTCCAGAGGCTTTCCGATGAAGATCATCCTGTTTGCAGTCTTCTTCAGGCCCTCTTCATCCATCAGTAATTCTTCGTACATTTTTTCTCCGGGTCTGAGTCCCGTAAACTTGATTTCTATATCCTCGCCTACTTTATAGCCTGACAGCTTGATCAGGTTGGTCGCCAGATCGAGGATTTTAACCGGTTTTCCCATATCCAGCACAAAGATTTCTCCGCCTCTTGCATAAGCTCCCGCCTGTAATACCAGGGATACCGCTTCCGGGATCGTCATAAAATATCTTGTGATTTCTGGATCTGTGACAGTGACCGGTCCTCCTTCTGCAATCTGCTTTTTAAATAAAGGGATAACACTTCCGTTACTCCCAAGCACATTGCCGAATCTTACAGCTACAAAATTGGTCGTCGATCTCTGGTTCATCATCTGGATGATCATCTCGCAGATTCTCTTCGATGCTCCCATTACATTGGTAGGATTCACTGCTTTGTCTGTAGATATCAGTACAAATCTCTCTGTTCCGTAATGATCTGCTGCCAGAGCCGTCTTATAAGTTCCCATTACATTATTTTTAATCGCTTCGTTGGGGCTTACTTCCATCAGCGGAACATGCTTGTGTGCTGCAGCATGATATACGATATCCGGCCGGAATTCCTCGAATATCGTATTGATCCTGTTCGTATTACGCACAGAAGCAATCAGTACCTGCAGATCCAGTGTCGGATGCTTGCTCAACAGTTCTTGTTGGATATCATAAGCATTGTTCTCATATATATCTACAATGATCAGGCGTTTGGGATGGTGGGAAGCGATCTGTCTGCATAATTCGCTGCCGATAGATCCGCCACCGCCTGTTACCAGAACAGTCTTACCGCTGACGTAATCGAATACTTCTTTTGTATTAATCTCAATCGGTTCCCTGCCCAGTAGATCTTCGATTTCTACCTCTTTCAGCTTTGACACCGACACATCTCCGTTGATCAGCTGGTATACTCCCGGCAAAGTGCGCAATTTGCATCCGGTTTCCTTGCAGATATCCAGTATTTCCTTTCTGGTCTGTACATTTGCTGACGGTATGGCAAATATGATTTCATCCACTCCGTATTGCTGTGCGGCATCCAGGATCTTGTCCCTGCCGCCTACAATGGGAATACCACGGATCAGTTTTCCATGGCATCCGGGCTGGTCATCAATAATACATTTTGCCTGCAGATTCAGATACCGGCTGCTTTCTATTTCTTTCAGGATCATATTTCCCGCAGCTCCGGCACCGATCACCATGACATTCACTTTTTTCTCTTTTCCGAATAAACTGTCTCTCTTGCTGTTAAACAGGCGCAATATCCTGTATCCAAACCGGATACCGCAGGTTAACACCGTAAGAATAAACCAGTATATCACATAATAGCTTCGCGGCATATTCCAGCCGAATATATGGCAGTACAATGTCTGCGCAACCGCTGCACATGATGTTGCAAAAATAATGTTTAACAATTCGTTTGCACTTGCATATCGCCATACGCTCTTATACAGTTTCCATAGTGTAAAGAAAAGTAATGTGATAATGATATTCGGAAGGATCACATGTTCAAATTTTTCTATATAAATGGGTGGAATCCCAGCAAAACTGAAGTCAAATCGAACATATAATGCTCCAAAAGCTGCAATAACGATAGACATGATGTCCACCAAAATCAATGCAATTATTCTATTCACCGGAATCTTCAAAAAATCTCTGGTCTGTTTCATTTTCTACCTTCTTATTTGCTCAAAATCATTGCTTCTCTCCATGCCATAAAAAGCAGGATAACGGTAATCGATCCTGTTCCCCATGCGTACTCTAACATTCCAAACAATAACGGCACCATCATCATAAAGAGAAATCCTGCCGCGGATATGGATTTATTACGCATGATGTTTTTCACCAAAACGACAATGCCCCAGGCATTCAATATAATAAAGCATATCGCCATGGGGATTCCGAAATCCGTTGCATATTGCAGGAAAATATTATGCGCATGCCCCACCCAGAAATACGGTGACAATTGAAATCCCTGTTCGTCTGTTCTATGTCCTGTCAGGTTCAGATTGCTTAAATAGTGTGAATATATTGTCTTTCTCACCAGGATCGGATTTATCTCTGCCGTCTTGAATACTGCGTTTTCCCACCGCTGATCCGTCTGTTCCGCCGCCTTGGCATGTATGATCAAAGGATTGGCTTCTGCATACCTGTCTGTGATCTCTGCAACTCTGCCCAATGCTTCTCCTATCAGTTGTGTAAAATCCGTATATTTTCCAGAGTCCCATGCATCCCACGAATGTACTTTACCTTCATTCCATTCTCCCCAAAACCATACCGGATGATGGAAAACCGGAGGGATATAGCGCACGAGGCCATAGGTGACCGGAAGCATAAGGCATGCACACAACAGCAGGAGCATTCCACTTCTTAAGAATACTTTTTTCCTTGTGTAAATACAATACCATGCCAAAAACACCAATCCCATGAGGAAAGATACTACCCAGGCAGTTCTTCCGATACTCATAAATACAAAAGCATACAGCACACCGGCTCCCAGCCAGTAAAAGATACGCCATGCCTTATGTTTCTTCTCCTTAGTGACATATAATATTTTGGTAAATACCGCGCCCAGTGCAACAAGATAAAAGGTAACGGCAATATTGCTGTTATTATAGATTCCCTTATAACGTATTTCGTCATATGGTCTGAACATGCAGCAATATGCCTGAAATACAAAAAATCCCAAAAGAATGCCGTTTATACATCCTTGAAACAGATCTTCCTGTTCTTCTTTTGTAAAGTCTGTCAGGTATAAGCAGCCAAACATTACCAGATAGCAAAATGGCCAGATATAATTGCTTCTGGAGAAGATCATCAGCAACATCATTACGACCCAAAAGATCAGAAATTTTTTATTTATTTCCGGAAGCTTTTTTTCGATAACAGCTGCGATAAAAGTATGAATCATAACATAGCCGAACAGCAGGATATCCAGTGCTGCCACAAAACGGCCATTCCGATAATATTGTAACGGCTGTCCGAGCATCACATAAGCCGCTCCGACTGCCACTCCAATCACTGTCCAGACGAGATATGGCCATTTTCGGGCAACGATCTCTTTCCATTTGTAATGTGAAAAGATAATGACTGCCATTACCACACCGGTCAGGTTGCGGAAGACCTCAATGACACCGTCTAAGCCGGAGCCGGTCTTGGTTCTCTGGTCGATCAGACATAGCAGGAAAAAACAGATCGTATACAGAATCCGTTTTTTGTTACAGATATGAAATGTTTTTCCTTTTATTGTAAGCTCCATGCTTTTTAACCTCTTCGTCTTCTCTTATTCTGTTCCGTATTTATCCCTGCACTTCCAACCAGCAATCTTATTTTAATCAATTTTACTGATAAGTACAAGCCTTTATTGTCCTGCTGACGGGGACACTACCGTCACAGATTCCTTCCCATAGTATTCCGCACACACAGAATTCACCCACACATACCCGTTCTCGGGCTGTAGATCTGTGTACATGAGCAGTTCCACATAATTCAACGGTTGAAACACCGGATTTTTTACGGACTCATCCTTCAGTACTGCGATTCTCTCCTCCCAGCCCTTACCGTACGCCTGGGCCCAGCCGTTTCTCCACATGCGGTAGGCACGGTAGCTGGTGGTGCTTTCTACATTTCCGAACAAGGCCACTGCTGCCAGAAGTGCTCCGGCTACAGCGCAATAGCGCAACAGGTATTTCTGCGCCAGCCGGTCTGCTTTTTCGCTCTTTTCGGATTTTAACGCGCGCTTTGCGATCCATCCGCACCAGTACAGGACATTCGCAACCATCCACACCACATAGAAATACCACAGGATAGCTCCCTGTCTGCCTCCGCCCATGGTGCCGTCCACATAGATCGTAGCCGTAGCCTGTGAGGAATATACTCCAAAGGAAAGTGCGGTAAACAGGCCGGGAAGGCGGAAAGAATATTCCATCTTTCTCACTGCTTTCCACAGGAAGGGAATCAAAAGGAGCAGTAACAGCAGCATTTTCAGGTCAGTCCAGCTGATGATATTTAAAAAGGTTCTTTCAAAAGAAAGCAGGATGGCCATGATCGGCGAATTTGCCGTGCTGCCACCGAAGTTGCCGTTAAGTCTGGTGGCTGTCAGCGGAGAAGTCACACACACCAATACGCTGAGTGTCTCTAACAGTGTCACGATCCAGGTCCGGCGGAAAGCATCTTTACGGCAGATCAGGAATAAGATCTGCAGGCAGATCAACAGACACATGGTAGATACGCTGGTGGAAAAATTGTTGCCACCCACCAGAATCGCCAGCAGGCAGGCCAACACGGTAAGCACGACCCGCTTTGCCTTGCCGGTCTCGCGAAGTGCAATTTCCAGATACAGTGTCAGCAGAACCAGTGACAAGCTATACACAAAAGTGTAATTCACCGAACCGTTATACCAATAAAAGCTTTCCTCCGGATAGGGGCAGTAAAGCACCTGGAGAATTGCCATGGGAATACCGATGGGCAGGATCAGCCAGCGGTTCTCCTTTGCCTGGCCCGCAATGCATTCTCTAAGCAGCAGGAACTGGGACAGGATCACGGAACCGATCATCAGATAGGGGGTGATCCGGTAAAAATGTTCTCCAAATGCCGCAGGCTGCAAAGCCGACAGAATCAGTATGGAAAATCTGGCTTCCCACACATTTTGTGCCAATGTCTGGTATATCGCATGAAATACACCGGTGATTCCTTCTCCGGCCTGCATTGCCCGGTACATATATTTTCCAAACGACCAGTCATCTGCCGAAGGATAATCGTATTTCGCGATCATAAATAGCGGTAACAGGATAATGATCAGGGCCAGTACGCAGACAATATTGATCAGGATCATTTTCTTTCGTTCTGTCAGTTTCATTGGTATTCGATGTCCTTTCTTCTTATGGTACCCGTAATATGTAAATATCTATCGCATACGCCGGACTACAACAGATCCGGTGTCCACTCCATATCCACGTCACTACCGCCGCCGGTGCCGGAATCACTGCCGCCGGAACTGCCACTGTCAGAGCCGCCTCCCGAGCTTCCGCTGTCAGAGCCGCCGGAAGCACTGCCTCCTGAGCTACCACTATCGGAGCTGCCGGAATCGCTGCTGCCGCCGGAGCTTCCACTATCGGAGCTGCCGGAATCACTGCTGCCGCCGGAGCTGCTATTGTCATTGTTCTGCGCAGGCGCCGGGGTTGCCGTGGGCGCCGGAGTTGCAGCCGGTTTGGTGGTACCGGGTTTTGTGGCAGACGGCTTTGTCGTAGGCTTCGGGGTTGCCGCAGGTTTCTGAATCGTTCCGGAATTTTTGTTGCCGCCAGCTGTTCCGGTGGTATTGCCTCCGGTAATGTTCTGCCCGGCATTTCCGGTAGTCGTATTGCCTCCGGCATTCCCGGTGATGCTGCCGGTAATGCTTCCGGTAGATCCCGCAGTATCTCCGGAGGTCGTCGTGTCATGATTCTCTTCGTATGCCGCAAAGGGATCCTGTTTTGCCATCTCTTTCACATTGCCTGCGCTGACCCAGTATTTTCCGTCGAACCACTGGACCTCTCCGTCAAATATGCGGATCTGGGGATTGCCGCTGTCGGTCGTTCCTGCTGTCTCGCCGGAAGCTGCTTCCGCGCCGCCATTGGACGCATCCGTATTGCCTGCACCGTCGGCCTCCGCCGCCATAGTCTCCGTCACCTCATAGGAGGTATATTCCGGCCGGGTCTCCCATCCGATCATCTCCCCGCCAAATCGATAATCCGCCACAGAAGTCTCCGCGCCGATTCCCTGCCAGAGGCAGTTCTCGCCGGTGGCATCGTAAGCGTAGAGGATCAGATCCGTATAATTCGTTCCTTCCAGCAGTTTTTTCCGGATTTCCTCGGAGGGCTGTTCTGTCAGTACCTTACCCTCGGCATCAAAGCTGCCGGTATATGTAATATATTCCATGCCTTCCCGGTTGTTCCAGAGAGAAAATGCGTCCAGTCCGCCCTCTCCGGCATGTACGTCACAGGTGTAGTCGCCGGTAAGCACACCGTTCTGCATGGTGCCCTGTTCGTGGGTAATGCTGCCGGTGGCGCAGTCCACGCTCCAGGATTCGAAAGTACCGTTCCAGGCATCCATGTCTGCCGGGGTGGCTGCCCGAGGCGCTGTTGTATCCGAAATCTCTGTCGTTGTATTTTCCCGGGCTCTGGCTTCTGTGGTTCCCGTTTCCTGTGTGGCATCGGGATTCTCAGTTTCTGCCGGATCCGAGATGTTCTCGTCCGCACCGGCCGCTGTCACTGTTACCAGCCGGATCGTTGCACCCTCCTGGCTCAGGAAGCGTTTTGTCTCACTTCCGGTATACCACACTTTGGAAAAACGCTGTCCCTCGCCGGTATATCCCACCTGTGCATAGAATAGCGGCTGTGCATCCTGTTCCAGATAGTAGCTGCGCTGTCCTTCCTTCAGTTTGGGCATCATGGTGGAGAACCAGTCGGCACTGTCGATGAGATTCACGCTTTCGTCCAGATATTCCGGCAGTTCCAGATCATTTAACATTTCCTGTGCACGGCTGCGGATCTCTTCCGTCTCCTCTTCCAGATTGACACTGAGGCCCTGCAATGTGGAAAATGCATCCGCATCTTCGTAAAGCCGGTAATCCTGTTCCAGCATATCCCTCTGTTTGCGGATATCACCTGCTCTGCTGTAGGCATCTGCCAGTGCGAGGTAATCTGCTCCGGTGAATTCTCCTTTATTATATTTGGTTTCCAGATTGAGGATCTCCAGCTCCAGTTCGGACAGCATCGGCTGTGCTTCCACCGGGGTCACCACCTCCTCTGCTTTCCCACCGTTGCCGTCTCCGCAGGCCGTCAGAGAAGTGACGAGTACCGTGCTTATGGCCAGTGCCATGAATTTTGTTGCTTTTCTTTTCATCTTTTTGTCCTGTCTGTTTTTATCAAAGTCTATGATCGTTCTCCGATGGCCGGCAGCCGGCAGGCTGTTACTGTGCATCGCTGATCAGCTTCCGCAGAAAAGTATCCGCGGCGGATCCCGGCTGGTAAGTTCCCATGTTCAGGACCTGTTCCGCCAGTGCATAAATACTGCGGGCCTGTACCGGTCCGTAGATCGTAATGTCTCTGCCGTCCTTGTTCAGTATTATGTATCCGCGGAACGCATATTCCACCTTGTACTGGTTGGCGGGAAGGCCCACCAGCACGGAAGTATAGCGGTATCTTCCGCTCACAGTCTCATAAATGCTGTCCTGACGGGTGCCGTCGGCCGCAATTCCGTAGGCAGGTCCGCTGATGACCTTTTCCCCGCCCTTGATCATGGGATAGGAGGCACGGTTGGCATTGTTCATGACCAGCGTTCCGTATTCCTTCAGAGAATAGCCGTTGACACCACCGTTCAATAATCTGGCTCTGAGGTCGGTACTGATACCGGTCTTAAAACGAATTCCCGCTTTTCCGGTGATACGGATGGAAAATCCGTGGTAGGTCAGCAGATCTGTCAGCTCCGGCTGTTCCGTCGCCACATAGGCATTGTTACGGTATTCCAGGGTCCAGACGTACATGCCGATAGGCGCACCGTTGGCATTATAACGATAGACCGCCGCTGCCTGTGCATTTCCGTCCGGCAGGGTAACGATGCGGCGGTTATTCCGCACCTGCGGAGTATAGGCGACACCGTCCACATAGATCGTGGCAGCATCATATCCCGACGGCACCTGCAATACCACGTTGGTAGATGAAGTCGGCATCGGGCAGGGGCTTGCCGGCATATTTTCGTAGACCGGGATCTTGAATACAAAGGTATTCTCCAGTGCTCCGGCACTCGCATACAGTTTTTTGATGCTCAGGGCTTCCGTGGTGGGCGCTGAGATGTTCTGCATATACTGGTGGGTATATACCGGGTTGCTGGCTGTGGGGGATACGTTGAATTTCTGTAAATATAAGGTATCCTGCCCCTTCCGTATGTAATTCGCGGAGATCACTTCCGCCCCTCCCAGAATGGAATAGTAGGCGCCATTCCAGTTATTATTTTTGGCATAATTCAATCCATTGATGATCACCTGTTCATTGGTGCTTCCGGAGGCCCCCACATTGAAATAATTATAATACCCTTCATAGCCGGGATAAGTACCGGAAATCAGTGGTGACGTGCCCTGTCCCTGTTCCTGCAGCACTCGGGCTGCCAGATGGAACGGACTGACCTGACGGTTCTCCTCCGCACCGATGGCCCAGAAAATGTGATAGAACTTCATAACCGTTCCGGGCGCGTTCTGACTGCTGTTCATAAAAGTTCCCTCAAGGAAATTTTTAACAGCTTCCTCTGTGTGGTAGCTTTCATTGTACGTCAGCTGTTCAAACTGGAAAATAGCGTTTTCCTGTAACGCATTTCTCGGATCCATATACAGCTTCAGTACATCCTCCGATGCAAAATACCAGTTGGGACTATGCTGTCCTTCCTTGCAATAGTCCCCATAGCTCTTATAGACCAGACTTTTTCCGCCCTGTAATTCATTGTTTACCGCCGTCTGGAAATCCAGTCCGGTATTCTGCCGCACGAAAGTCCAGTTGGGATGCTGCTGTTTCAACGCCTGCAATGCCGGGCGGTAGCTCTCCGGGAACTCTTCGATGTCCGCATAGACGCCCGTGGCATTTTCCTCTGCCAGCATCACTTCCGCTCCGGGATTCATGCCATACAGTTCTTCCCATTCCAGAAAACGTTCGTCGGAGCATGCCAGATGATCTCTGGGGATGTATCCTACATAGGTCTTACCGCTGATCTCCGCGGACACTTTTTCCCAGACCTGATAGTCCTCATCCACGGCCACATCCAGGATCTCCACCATCTGTCCGCTGGCTGCGGTGCCTGCGATCGCACTGCTGTGATCCGCTTCCGAGCGGATCGGCAGCTCATCACACAGATAGACCAGTGCCATGACTTCCCGTTCTTCCACGATCTCCTGCAATGCTTCCGCGGCCTCGTCGATCCACGCCTGATCTTCCTCGTCCAGCGCATGGGTCCGGTAGGTATTGCCCTCGTAGGTAAATATGAATGCCGCCAGGAGAATGGCTCCCAGAAATGCTAGTTTTCTTTTCATGAAACTCAATTCTTTCTTTTATATATGCTCTTCATATGTGCTCTTCATATGTGCTCTTCATATGTGCTTCAGTTTCTTGTGCAGCACCCGGATCCCCTTCGGTGCTATGGCGAACAGGGTGTGGTAACATTTGTTTTTGGAAGTAAGCCAGGGATTTCTCATGGATCTCCACCAGCCGTGGCGCAGATTTTTTACCACATTGCGGTAGAAAATATTGTCCCCGGTCATCTGCGGGATGGGGATGTGCAGCAAATAATCCAGACGTTGGAATACTCCAAAGCGAAATGCGATCTCTGTGAGCTGTGGATATTTTTTCTCTACCAGCTCCAGTACCATGTCCGCATTGTCGATGTTGTCCGCGAACACTCTGGAGAAGCGGTTTTTATCTCTGGTATTGCTGTCCGGTCGGTAAAAGACATGATAGGTCTGGCCCGGAATGCATGCGATCCCGGGAACGATGTTCTCCTCGTCCGTCAATAGCTTCACCAGCAGGTGGAAATCCTCGTTCAGCGCTCCCACCGGGAATTTTTCTTTTGTGAACAGATCCTTTTGCAACAGCTTGGTGCAGAAGGAGCAGTCTCCCCGGTGCATCAACAGCTCTTTTAAGAAATCCTCTGCCGGGATCACCTGTTCTTCGGATACCGGTTCGCAAATGTTCGGTAAGATGTTGCCGTCCTGATCGATCTCATCTCTGCCCACCTGTGCTATGGGCATATGTGTAGTCTCAATTGCCCGGTACAGACGCTCGTACATGTCGGCATCCACATAGTCATCGCTGTCCACGAATCCCACGTATGCTCCGGCAGCCTGTTCCAATCCGAAGTTCCTCGCGGAAGAGGGGCCTCCGTTCTCCTTGTGAAAGACGCGGATACGCGGGTCATTTTCCGCCAGCCGGTCACACAGCGCCGGGGTATCATCGGTGGAGCCGTCGTCAATCAGCAGGATCTCCAGCTCCGGATAGGTCTGCTTCTGCAGGCTTTCCACGCAGCGGGGCAGGTAAGGTATGATATTGTACACCGGCACGATCACACTGATCAGCGGCTGGTTGGTCTCATTACTGTTCACGTTCTGTCCTCTTCATTTCTTTCCGTTAAATATCGATACATCCGTCGCTCCGGGATCACCGGGGCTAGGGAGCAGGGGCCGTCTGTCCACAGTGCGGGAAGGCATTGGTCGTCTGCACGCAGTGCCGGCTCTACAGGTGCGGTGCCGGGGGCATTCCCGGGTTCGGGACCATTCTCGGTGCCCGTGGCAGGTCCGGGTTCGGGGTTCCCGGTGAGGAATCCCATCTTCCGGCACAGTCTGACCAGTCTCTCCGCGGCGGTCCGTGCATTCCATTCCGTCCGGACGGTCTGCTGCGCCGCTTCTCCCAGTCTGCGGCACTCTGCCGGATCCTGTAATAGCTCTGCAACGTATTCTTGCAGCTGCTGTTCACAGCCGTCGCGATAGAGGATCCCGTTTTCCCTCTGTCGTATCATCCAGGGAGCCGCTCCGATCATATGATCCGCCACAACGGCACAGCCGCTGTTCATGGCTTCGTTGACCACCGCTCCCCAGCCTTCCTTCCGGTCACTGGTGACGAGGTAGATCTCCGATTCCTCCATGGCTGCCCGGACCTCCTCCGGACCGCGGAAACCTGCGAAGGTGATCTTATCCGTCACGCCAAGCTCTTCTGCCAGGCTGTGTACTTCTTCCTCCAGTTCTCCTCCGCCGATCATTGTAATGTGAAAAGGAATCTCTTCCTGATGATCTTTCAGATGTTCTTTCAGATAAGCGGCTGTCTTCACTACCAGCTCCGGATGTTTCCAGTCGATCATGCGGGCCGCCCACAGGATGCTTCCTTTTTTCTTGCGTGAAAACGGTTCTCCCGGCGCATACTCCCTGGTCTCCGGGAAATATCCGAACCGCAGCATTTTCTCCGGATAGGCATGAATGATCCCCAGGTCGCAGGGCACATAGGCTCCCGCACACAGGAAATACACCGGTGCCTTGCGGTATCTGGTGTGATCTTTATACTTCTGCAGCAGTCCTCTGGGAGAGATGGCTTTCCATTGTCCTTCTTTATACAGCCGCTCGTTGTAGCGGAAGATGGGTTTTCCCGCCGCCAGGCGTTCCCGGATGTAGCTCTCGTCATCGCAACCGCCGAAGATCACCACGTCAGCTGTCAGCAGCAGGTCCTGCCATTCATGCCCCGCAGTCTCTTCGTCAGGATTCCTGCCCATGAATGCTTCCGGACCGCCCGTAGTCGTACCGTCCGGCTGAACATAGCGCACATACGGTCTCTCCTCGGCCTGCCATCCCATCCGGACGCGTTCTTCTTCCATCGGCTGGGTCTGCAGAAAACAAAAGCTTCCTTCCAGGAGTTCATACAATGCATCGCAGAAAGACAGCTGATGGTGATTAAAATAATTGGAGACGAATACCACCTGCATTGTCAGCCCTGCCTTTCCGCTATCTTTGCATAGATTTCCTGCAATTTTGCAAAATTTTTCTCTTTATCGTGGGTTTTTCTTGCATGTTCTCTTGCATTTTTGGAGTATTCCAGCATTTTCTCCTGGGAACTCCACATTTCGATAATGGATTTTTCCATGGATTTTACAATATTTTCCAATTCTGTTGTCTTTAATTCTTTTGGATTGCATGTGTTATTTTTGTTTCCAGCCGCATCTGACGTATTTCTACAGGTCTCAGCTGTTTCAGTCAGCCGGTGTCCTTCACACCACAGGCCGTCTCTTCCACCGTCGAACAGGCTGGGGATCCCGCCCACCTCCGTGCTGACGCAGGGCACTCCCAACAGCATGGCTTCGCCCAGGGAGTTCGGTGAATTTTCCAGGGAAGAACAGCACAGGAACAGGTGACTTTGCAGGAATCGTTCCCGCATCTGTTGTTCTGTCAGTTTCCCCGTGAAATGCACGCAGTCTTCCAGCTGCCCCTCCCGGATCAGATCCCGAAGATACTGCCCATAGGCGGAGATCTTCAGCTTCTGCTTCAGCGTGTGATACGCCGTCAGATCATTTCCCGCCACATATACCTGCACATCGGGGAATTCCCTGCGGATCCCGGGCAATGCTTTCAGGAGATAATGCAAGCCCTTCAGCGGATAATCTCCCTGGCTGACGAAGATGCTGTGAGGTTCACAGTGCTCCGGGTCCCAGCTGCCTTCATAGAAGGAAGTGCGCAGGGTCTCATTCATAGGATAATACTGTGCTGCGGGATTCCACCCGGTGGTCACCTCCCGGTCCCATGCTGTCCTGCCGGTGATATTTCCCGCCAGACCGATGGCTTCTCTCTCCATGACACCTCTGCGGGCGAATTTCTCCTGCTGGCTGCGCAGGCTGTCCCGTTTCACCAGATCCCGGAAAGTCACTTTGCGCGTCACACGCTCCGGGAGATCGGCGAAATAGGCTTCCGCACAGAGGCTGCAGATGCCCTGGATCCCCAAAAGGATCCTCTCCGGATGCGGATAGACACGGCAGACCGCCAGCGTATGGGGATATTCCGTACCAAAGCAGTGGATCACATCCGGATCATAATCTTCCGTGATCTTACGCAGTTCTTCCTCGAGCTCCGGCTGGTAACGATCGGGGTGTACCGTGTCCTCGCGGAATCCATAACATGTGATATTGTATTCATCTGTCGCGCAGGGATTCGTCCGGGGTACCGGCACGCGGAGTCTCCACGGTGCTTCCGCATCTGCGGGTGCCGGGAACGCCACTGCCAGCGTCATGTCGATGTCTTCCCGAGCCACGACCTGCGACAGCAGTCCGGACAGCCAGCCTTCCTTATTGGAGGCTTCTCTATGCAATGCCTCGGCGATCACCGGGAGCATGATGTTGCAGACCCACAGTACTCTCATAAATTAAATCCTCTTTTAATTAAATGTTGTCGGGGTCTGAAGTCCCCGACTTTGATGCCTACGGATTGCTCCGTGCTACGCACTCCCACAATCCTACCCTCTATTCGCATATCGTGGGATTATCATCCCACTTTTATGCTCATATCGGGG
>OQVN01000513.1_pt1 | contig 14789 bp, 10 predicted proteins | sample 1691621 | NCBI WGS metagenome assembly OQVN01 (sample SAMN03418278, study PRJEB22391) | human gut metagenome | biome: human-gut; feature: organic feature; material: feces | host: Homo sapiens | place: Tanzania | collected 2013-01 | reverse complement strand
TTGAGTGCACACGCATGGTAAAGCACATCATGTTCACCGCCTCGATGATGTCCGTTGCCCAGTCGCCACCCTCCTTGTCTGTCTCTATCTTGTTAATCACCACATCATGCTGTTCCTCCCCGTTGGGAGACACATAAAACTCCGAGAAAAGCACCTTGCCCGAGTTCTCCATGCCCGTAAGGAAGTTGATGATATTGTCCTTCTCCTCATTCACGCGCTCCTGCTGCTTCACGCGATCGGTAATGCCCTCCGCCTTGAATATATTGTTCCAAAACGATTTGGCAATCTCAATGTGGTACTTGATAGGCGCTGAGTTTTTCAGCTTCGCCTCCTTTGCCACCCCGATGAGTTGCTTGATGTTGTACCACTTGCCCTTGAAGAGTGAGGCATAATAAGGAATGGGATAATACGTGCTGTCAGGTGTCGGCACACGGCTGACCACGGCAAACTTACGTTTGCCCTTCTTCACCTGTGCTTGCAAGTCCGTCCACGGACTTTGCGGGTTGAGCAGTGGAATGACCTCCACCTGTTCCGCCCGCACCGAATTGCGCCAATTCGCGTACAACACCTGTGGTATCACACCCTCCTTGTTTGCTGGCGTAAAGCGCACATAGCAAGCCTCCTTGCGCAGCACCCTCACTACCTTGTTGCCTTGCTCATTGAGAATAATCACGCTCACGGCAAAGCCGAAGTGTTTGAAGTCCTGACAAACACCGAGGAAATAACTCGCCATGTCGTTATCTAAGAAGAACTCCTCGACCTCGTTCACCACTTTTTGTTTGCACATTTCATCAGTTTGGTACACCAGTCCCGATCCATAGCACACCTCCGCATTGAACATCTGGCATGTGCTCAGTGTCTCATCACTCTCAATCAGATTGATAATGTCATACGGCATCTGGTCGTCCGCTCCCCAAGGCATATAGCTCACCTTGTCGCTCACATGGCGCGGTGAAATCTCCTCCGCCTCCTTGAAAACTTCGCTGCTCTTTGTGGTGAACGCTGCTGCGGCATGATAGCCGGGCAGGTCGTTCACGCCTGTTATGTGTAAGTAATTGAAATCGCCCATAGTTTTGCAAATTAGTTTCTGCAAAACTATGGGCGAGGTATTGTTTACGAAAAGACCTATTTCCCTTGTTCTCGTTTTCGATATTCATTTGGACATATCCCTGTTTGTTTTTTAAAAAATGCTACAAAATGAGGTTGTGATATGAATCCTAAATTAAAAGTTATATCTTTAATAGGTTCTTGCGAAAAAGAAAGCATCCTTTTAGCTTCATCTAATTTTCGCCTATTTATAACCTTTAAAGGTGATATGTGAAGAACTTTTTGACAGGCTCGATTAAGTTTACTTTCAGAACAATTTAAATCTCTCGCATAGTCACATACTGCACACTTGTACTTATAATTATTTTCAACAAGATTTACAAAGTGATGTATCAATATGTTCTCTTCTGATTCTGAATCTGTAGGATCATCAGATAGGCTAAAACGCTTGAGATTTATGAAGAATAGGGCGAGAAGATGCAGACAATAACCATTATGTCCATAGTAATCTCTGTTCTTACATTCTCTTAGCATGAGTTGAACTAATTCCATTAAAATCTTTGAGCACTCAGGTGAAATGTCTAAATATTGCTTCCTTCCGTATCTACGGAAAAATAAATATTTTATTTCGTAAACAAAATTAGGATTTAATTCTGAAATAAAAGCATCATTGAACATTATCCCATATGCCTTTGGTATTTTAATTGAACCTTCTGTACTATGACATTGTTCTGGAGCACAGAAGAAGATTCTTCCTCCACAAATGTCCGCTTTATTAAAATCCAAAACGTGAAATCCTTCTCCTTCCAAACACCATATCAATTGATAAAAATCATGTCGATGCGGTATTACCTCAGCATTTATATCTACTGCGTCAGAGTGTATAATAAGATCAACATCGAAAAATGCTTCATCAGAATTGACTGGACATGAGAATTTGAGGATATCTCCCCACTTTTCTGTTATAATCTCTTTAGGATATTTCATCTGTTCATTTGTTTTTCTGCAAAAATATTGCTTCTATTTACAAAATACAAGCAAATGTTTAACTATTTCATTCATTGACGGAAATAATAAATTGTTTGCGCGATTTTTATAATTATATTGCTCAAATATCACAATACTTTTGCAATCAAATGAACAATAAAGCAAAAGTCATAACCAATTAAGATAAGAGAGGAATGAAAACATTACTATCTAGAATCCTTGACGAATTAGAAGTTCCTTATACAACTAATTATGTTGACAATCTATATAATGAGCATCCATATCGCTATACTTTGTATGGCATACAACAAATGTTGTCAAGATACAATATCAAGACAACAACTGTAAGGCTCAAAGACAAAGAAGACTTGTCAAAGATTGACACACCTTTTTTAGCCGAAGCTTACAAAGACATCGTCATTGTAAAACAAATGTCTAAAGATGGAAAATTCATCTATGATTGGTATGGTCAAGAAATGAAGAGCAGCTCTGAAGATTTCAAAAAAGAGACCACAGGCATAATTATGCAAATACTCCCCGACAAGTCATCAAAAGAGCCACACTACAAGACTCACAAGCGAAAAGAATATACAGACAATGCTGAATATTTATGTATAGCGATACTTTTCCTTTCATTGCTTGCATTGACATATTTGCATCAGAATACTTATTCAAGTATAATGTCCATAGCATTTGCTATTACTAATGCTATAGGAGCTATTATTTCTTATTTAATTGTCCGTAAGACATTAAATTATGATAGCGTGCTTGCAGATAAAATTTGCCAAATGTCAAAAGTTTCAACCTGCAATGATATATTGCAGTCCAAGGCTTCAAAAATCTTCAATCGATATGGTTGGGGCGAAATAGGGCTTGGGTATTTCGGTTCATCTGCAATAGTAGCTTTAATCAGTTCTAATCTAACCAATGCTATCTCATTTTATTCAATTATAGGAATGTTATTTCCTGTATGGAGCTTATGGTATCAAAAGTTCAAGGCCAAAATGTGGTGTCCTTTGTGCCTATGCATATTATTGGTCTTAGTAGTAGAGGGAGTATTGGGATGCTATATATTGTCCAACATCATCACTCGAATAGACACGACAATAGTGCAAAACATTATCATGATGGGGCTGATTTACGCAATAACTATTTTAGTAATATGCAAAATTGTAGACTTGTTGCAGAGTCGGAATGAAGCATCACAAATGAAATACAAACTTTCACAAATTAAATACAAGCCTTCAATAATCAACACATTGTTGGATAATGAGAAAAGTTATGATTGCAGCGAAAGTACCTCTTGCATAATATTTGGCAACAAAAATTCCAATTACAAACTGACGGTATTAAGTAATCCTTATTGCCAGCCTTGCGCCCAAATGCATAAATATTTGCAACGACTTCTAGATGCTGGCTGCCAAATACAATATGTATTCAATTACTTTTCAGAAGATTTTAGTAACGTAAATAAACTGCTAATTGCAACCTATTTCAAATATGGAGAACAAGAAGCTTGGAATATTTTCTCAGAATGGTATGCTGGAGGTAAAAATAAACAAGCAAAATTCTTCCCAAAAGAGATAGATGCAAGCAATCAACTCGTAGCAGATGAGTTTCAGAAGCACGAAAGATGGATAAAAGAAACAGGCTTTTCGGCAACACCAACTTTATTATTGAATGGTAAGACTCTGCCCAGTATATACAATGTGGAAGACGTTGCCTTTATGGTAGAAAATGGTTTATAAGAAAGGTATTATGAAGTATAACAAAAATAAATGCGCAATATTCACGAAAGAAGAAAAGATGCTTAATCATTTAATTCTTCATGCCAATGATGTACCAAATGCAATTGGTTTGTTAGATGGCAAAATGGGCATAGCATTAGTTCTTGCCCACTATGCAAGATGTAGCAGAAAGAAGAAAATTGAACATGCTGCCGATTTTTTAGTTGAGAATGTAATGAATCAGCTAACGACAACGGTTTCTATTGATTTTGCAAATGGTTTGAGTGGTATTGGTTGGGGTATCGAATACTTGATACAAAACAACTATATGAAAGGCTGTGGTGCAGATATACTTCAGGATCTTGACGAAAGAATCATGCAAGTTGACGTAACACGAATCAAGGATTGGAGTTTAGAAAAAGGTCTGTTAGGGATTCTACATTATGTTCTTTATCACCTACAAGGTGCAAACAAATCTGAGCTAAGGGTTTTTGACAAGCCATACTTAGCGTCTTGGCTATCCATCTTAAAGGACAACGAAGATTTGCACAAATTGCTACAAAAAGGGCTTGATAAAGAAAAAGATTTTTACAAATCTGATTTACACATCTTCATCAAACAGCAATCACGAGTAGATACAAAAAAACTCTCCTTAGGAAATGGATTGGCTGGTAAAATAGAATTACTAATGCTGAATAATCAATAAGCATTTAATAAAATGAAATCTCAAATGAAACATATTTATCTTATTGACGAACATATAAGTTCAAAACAGAATGGTGTAGGCACCTATGTACGCCATTTTGCTCAATTATTTGATGCTACAGATAGCCAAATCAATATTTTATCCTTTAATGCAGAAGTAAAGGATTTAAGCATTTCAGTGATAAATGGCATTTGCAGGTATGATATACCATATTGTGCTCAAGGAAATTTCTTGTTGGCTGGAAAACTGGTATTTCCCTTACTTTCGCTTTATATTGAAGATAAGAAAGATAATGTTTTTTTTGTGAGTCATTCTCCTTGTACAGAATTTTTAAGAGCCATCCGTATTAACTTTCCAATGTCTAAGATTGTGTTTATTATTCATGATCAGGGATGGACGACTCCTCTATTAGGAAACTCAGAATGCCTAAAAGAATTGAAAGATTCAAAGCCTATAAAAGGATTAAATCGTTATAGTGCAAATTTCGTAAGGAAATATTGTAATGAAGAAAAAAAAATGTACCGAATAGCAGATGCTATAATATGTCTTTCACATTCAACATATAGTCTTTTGCATGATTTTTACGAGGTACCATATAATAAGATTTATTTTATTCCTAATTGCTCACCTAATGTCATCAATAGAACCTCTATTGAAAAGAGAAAAGCTAGAGATATTCTTCATCTCGACAATAAAGAAAAAATACTATTGTTTGTGGGAAGGACGACAAAAGCTAAAGGCATAATCGAATTACTGAAAGCATTTGAACATCTTTGCGGAACACACGACAATGTTCGTCTTGTCATTGTTGGTGAAGTGCATTCTTTTGCAGCTTTCTCTCAATTAACACCGACATGTTCATCTCGAATAATCTATACAGGGTTGATTAGTTCTGAGCAATTAGCCCTTTGGTATGCATCAGCAGATATAGGAATTCTGCCAAGTTATACTGAACAGTGTAGTTATGCCGCTCTTGAAATGATGTCTTCTCCTGGTATTGTGGTAACAACAAATGGATGGGGACTAAATGAAATGTTTCATAATGAGAATGCTATTATAGCCCCAATTCAAAGGAAATCAAATGAAATCGAGACAAAACAGCTCGAAGAAAACCTATATTCAGCTTTAATCAAAGCTCTTACTCTTGAAGAGCCAGATTTAGATGCACTGAAAATTCAGTGCAGAACACTGTTGAAAAATAGATATAATTTTGACAACGTGTCACTTAAATATAAGAAACTGCTTAACGACATAACATCTGCTATATGACCAAACATACAAAGCCTTTAGTAAGCATTTTGCTTCCGATGTATAATGCGGAATCATATATTAGAGACTGTATCAAAAGTATACTATCTCAAACATATGAGAATTTAGAAATACTTGTAATGGACGATGGATCAGAAGATAATAGTGTTCCCATTGTTACTGATTTCAATGATAAAAGGCTAAAAGTAATAAAGTGTAAGCATAATTACATAGAGACGCTCAACTATGGGCTAAAACTATGCAAAGGGAAATATATTGCCCGAATGGACGCAGATGATATTATGTTTGAAAATCGCATAGAAGAGCAAGTTTCTATTATGGAAAAGGACGAAACTATATCTTTTTGTTCCTCACAAATGCTTGTTATTGGTACAGATTACATAACTAATGAAGGATTAAAAGGAAAACTCTGTAATTATAGGTTAATGTTACTTTTAGGCAATTATATAGCTCATCCTACAGTAATGATAAGAACAGGATTCCTTATAGGGCAAAATCTGAGGTATTCTTCTGATTATCCTTACGCGGAAGATTATAAAATGTGGACTGATATTGCATCGAAAGGTGGGTCCTTGTATGTAATACCTAAGCCACTGGTAAACTATAGGATATCTAATCAACAAGTAAGTCAACGGCATGTAGATAAACAGATGGAATCTGCTCTTGTAATAAAAACAGAGTTGTTGAATCAATTGATTTCTGAAGCAAAATCCGAAAATAAAGAGCATTTGATTAGGTTATTAGATACAATGATATACTTTAATGAGCGGGATTTTATCCAAGAAGATGTTATATTTGAAGTATTTTATAAAGTTTTATCCAACATAGAATATAACGGTACCTTATAATTAACAGGTGGACGTCCACCTTATTTATTAACCCCAAAATTGTTTTTTATGAAGACGATTAAAAGAGTAGTCTTAAAAGAGGCTACAATTCTCTCCCAAGAGGAGATGAAGTTGATTTTTGGTGGCAGTTCTTTGTCGCCAGATAAACTTATTAAAAAAACATGTAAGGTTGGTGAAGTGTGTTACCTTCATTTCCAATCAGGAGCCATGAAGACCGGGACTTGTCAAGGAGACTTTTCTGGAGGAAGCGTTAGTTGTTTCTGTGAAGTTAGTGGATCTCACTATCCTACTACGAATTTAAGTCACTGCTTTAGAGGAAACTAAGTTTGCCTTTGGCTTTTAATCCAACGAGTAAGGGGAGGGCATTAGGAATTCCCTAATGTTCTCCCCTTACACTACTATCACAAAAGATGAGACACTTAATATTTTTTTTGTTTGCTATCCAATATATCGCATCTTACGGACAAATGTTTACTATAACGGTCAAGGATGCAGCAACCAAAATATCGCTTCAAGGAGCGAGTGTGACCATTCTTGACAAGGATTCAGCTTTTGTCGATTCATGTCAGATGATTACAATCGATATGGGCGATAGAAAGAAGTACTTCTATGCATCTCAAATAGAGGGAAGCAGTCCCTACTATTACATTCAGTGTGAAAAAAAAGGCTATCTTTCGCAACTGGTAAAAGTGGATGCATCCGATGACATAAACCCCGAGCCCATCATGCTGAAACGTGCCCCTCGCACGCTGCACGAAGCCACCGTCACAGCCACAAAGGTGATGATGGTGATGAAGGGCGACACCATAGTGTACAATGCCGATGCTTTTGAGTTGGCAGAAGGCTCTATGCTCGATCAACTGATAGCTCGTCTGCCTGGCGTGAAGCTAAATGCAGGTGGGGTTATTACGGTCAATGGAAATTTTGTAAGCAGTTTGCTGATTGACGGTAAAGACTTCTTCAATGGCGATGCCAATGTAGCGCTTGAAAACCTGCCCGCCTATATGGTGAAAAATGTAAAGTCTTATCAGAAAGCGCCCGACAATGCTTACCTTACGCGCAAGGACAACAAACCACACGCTGATGATCCATGGGTGATTGACGTAACTTTGAAGAAAGAATATCACCAAGGCTGGATAGCCAATGCTGAAGCTGGTGGAGGTACGCAAAATAAATACTTGTGCCGAGTGTTTGGAACGTACTTCTCAGACAGAGCACGTGTGGGCTTTTATGGGAATGCCAACAATACCAATAGCAACCAACGCGCTGGAACTGACGGCAAGTGGGAGAACGAAGATGCTATGATGGGAGAGAACACGCTGCAAAAAGGCGGACTCTTTGCATCTTTTTATGGAGGAAAGAACAGCGAACGTCCTATTCGCTTTACAACCACTTTAGAGGCTTCGCATGATAAAGAGGTTAATGAAAGTCGAGGTAATTCCGTAAGTTTCTTTGAGTCAGGCAACATATTCGGCAAAAGTATGTCATTAAATAAAAGCCATAATTACAACTTTAATTGGAATGGTATGTTGAGCATTCCCACCTCGTTTGCTTACATTAATCTTGACCAATATTTGACTTATGCATCAACATCAAGCAATGGCACGCAACAATCCGTTCAAGGCAATCAACCTCTTCCTAATGAATGGACGAATGTAGTTGAAGGCATGGTAAACGACTATACAGATTTGAATCACGACAAAATCCATAGTTTGAACTATTCTGCTATGCTCAATGCCACAGTGAAATTACCGAATGACAAAAATTTGGGTGTGAATTTTGCAGCCAACTACAATACTGCTACTGATAAGATGGCTTCACTATATAGTTTGCTAACGCAAGGTGCAGACCCTACTTCAGACTTTCGCAATCGGTATGATCACAATAAGCAGTCGAACTATCAATTGCTTGGTGGCATAGACTATGCCTTAATTGAAAAGGAGCATGGCAACATGTTTCATAAATTGTTTGCTACCTACAACATTGACCATAGGCATCAACAGGGTAACAGAAAATACTACCGTTTTGACCGCTTAGGTGGCGATTGGGCATTGCCCGACAGAAAGCATTTGGGACAGTTGCCTTCAACCACAGATTCACTTGCTTTGGCAACAGATTGGGCAAATACTTATAAAACAACGACATCCCAGACCATGCACACAGCGGAGCTTCGCTATTTGTTGATGAAGGATGGCTTGTACTTCAATGCCACACTCCCTATGGCTTTCACGCGCAATGCAATTGACGATTTGCGCATGAAAGATCAGCAACGACACATAGTGAAACACTATCAATGGTTGCAACCCTCCTTCTCGCTTAGTTTCAAAAATATAAAAATGAGCGGTTCGATAGCTCATGCAGCTCCTCAAATGAATTTGTTGCTTGATGTTACCGATGATAGCAATCCCCTTTTCATCACCAAAGGTAACACCACCTTAAAGCCCACCAACATCTATAATGCCACTTTGGGCTACACCCTAAACAAAACAAAGCATGCACAAAATCTGAACGCAGAATGGGGCTATTCAGCTCAGCAAAATGCTGTTGGACAAGCTCGATACTACGATGCGGAAACGGGCGTAACAACATCAATGGCGCAGAACATCAATGGTAATTGGCAAACACATGTAACAATAGGTTATGCTTGTAGCTTGGACAAAAAGCAAAAGTGGACATTTGACGTGTCGGCAACAGAAACTTTTCAAAACAGTGTAGACTTTCAGCAAACCAGCCTCATGCCGACGAGTGCGAAGAGCGAGGTTAAGAATTGGTTCATGCAAGGGAACGTGGCTTTGGCTTACCACTGCAAACTATTTAATGCTGCTCTTAAAAGTGCCGTTGATTGGCAGCACGCTACGAGCAAGCTCACAGGTTTCCAAACCATTAACAGCATCAACCATCTGTACACCTTTACCAACCAATGGAGTTTGCCTTGGAACATGGTAATAGACACCGACTTGACTTACTATGTTCGTTCGGGTTATGCCGATCATTCTATGAATAGCCATGAGTGGATATGGAACATGGCCGTGGCCAAACGAATGTTGAAGAGCAAAGCCCTATCACTTAAACTTTCTGGGCACGACATTTTAGCACAGCGCAGCAGTATTGTGCGAACACTCAATGCCCAAGGCCGTACAGAGACATGGCACAATGTGGTACCCCGTTATTTTATGCTAAGCCTCGTCTATCATTTTAGCAAATCACCTAGAAAAGAATAAATCAGCATGGAAAGATTTCCTCTATATAACCAAAACGAAGTGATGGATTGTGGTCCTGCATGTTTGCGCATGATTTCAAAATACTATGGTCATCATTACTCTTTACAGACTTTAAGACAAAAATGTTTCATAACTCGTGAAGGGGTGTCATTGCTTGGAATAAGTGATGCTGCAGAGAGCATAGGATTTAGAACTTGCGGAGTAAAAATTACAGGAGAGCAGTTGGTTAATGAAGCCATGTTGCCATGCATTTTGTATTGGAACAATAGTCACTTCGTTGTATGTTATAAAATTAAGCGAAAGCGTGGAGGAAAACTTATTTTTTACATTGCCGACCCTGCTTCGCAACGACTGCAATATGAAGAAGATGAATTCAAGAAATGTTGGTTAGGAGTAACGTTGGCGGATGTAAATAGAAGAGGCATAGCCTTACTCCTTGAGCCCAATGCAAACTTTGCTAATATCGAAGAAGAACCAGAACGCAGTTCTAAGAAGAGCCTGCTTTTTTTTCTTCGTTACCTTTTTCCCTACAAAAGCCAATTTGCCCAGTTGGCTTTGGGTATGGCATTAGGCAGTGTGCTACAAATGGCATTCCCTATACTCACGCAATCATTGGTTGACGTGGGTATAGGAGAACGCAATTTGAGTTTTATTACGCTCATTCTGATAGCACAACTGTTTCTCTTTGTCAGTCAATTAGCCGTAGGCTACATTCGCAGTTGGATCATGCTACATATCAATACGCGCGTTGATGTAGCTTTGATCTCAGACTTCTTGACCAAACTCATGAAATTGCCGCTTAGCTATTTTGACACAAAAATGACAGGTGACATTATGCAGCGCATTGGCGACCATAGCCGTATCAAATCGCTGCTGATGAGCAACTCTTTCAATATTATATTCTCCATATTCAACTTCTTTTTGTTTGCTGGTATCTTAGCGTATTATCACCCTATGATATTGGGCATATTTCTTTTAGGCAATGGGCTTTATGCCATTTGGGTGCTATCGTTTATGCGTTACCGTCGCGAATTGGATATAAAGCGATTTAACCAATCAGCAGGCGAGCAAAGTAAACTTATCCAATTGGTGCAAGGCATGCAAGAGATCAAGTTGAACAATTGTGAGAAACAGAAACGCTGGGAGTGGGAGCGCATTCAAGCCAAACTGTTCAAAATCAGCATACGAGGACTAAAGCTTTCGCAGATTCAACAAACCGGCTCGGTATTCTTTACACAAACCACCCAAATTATCATCTCGTTTATTGCTGCTAAAGCAGTAGTAGATGGACAAATGACATTGGGTATGATGATGTCGATGACCTATATATTGGGTCAAGTGTCAGCCCCCATAGGTGAGTTTATAGGTTTCTTCCAATCCTTGCAAGATGCTCAGATTAGTTTAGAACGACTGAACGAAATACACAATCAAATAGATGAAGACCAAAACAGCGAGGCACTGCTGCACGAATTGCCCACCTGCCACGACATTCATTTAGACCATATCCGCTTTAGCTATAGTGGTGCAGAACGTGACTATGCCTTAGATGACGTGTCGCTGACCATTCCACAAGGCAAAGTGACCGCAATCGTAGGCGCAAGTGGTAGTGGCAAGACAACCATAGTCAAGCTCATGCAAGGATTTTACGAACCTCTACATGGTCAAATAAAAATAGGCAACACGCCACTCTCGATGATTCATCCACGCTTGTGGCGAAGCAAAACGGGTTCGGTCATGCAAGAGAGTTTTATCTTCTCCGATACTATAGCTAACAATATAGCCGTAGGCGTTGACGAAATAGACCCTGTTCGATTGCTACATGCTGTAAAGGTGGCTAATATAGAAGATTTTATTCTTTCGTTGCCCATGGGATATAGCACCAAGATTGGTATGGAAGGCAATGGCATTAGTGCCGGACAAAAGCAGCGAATACTTATCGCACGTGCCGTCTACAAGAATCCAGAGTTTATCATTTTAGACGAAGCAACTAACTCTCTCGATACAAGCAACGAACGCATTATTATGCAAAATCTTGAACACTTTTATCAAGGCAAAACTGTCGTTGTTGTGGCACACCGTTTGTCAACCGTTCGCAATGCCGATAAAATCATTGTGATTGACCACGGTCATGTGGCAGAAGAAGGAACGCATGACGAGTTAACCGCCAAACAAGGACTATATTACGAATTAATTCGCAATCAGTTGGATTTAAATCAGGTGACGAAAAATGGAAAAGAAGGATAGATTAAAGGGATTATCTACTCGGTGTGAAGAGATTCAAGAGATAATGGGGCGCCCCCCTGGTTGGATGCTTCGATGGGGCATTTTGGTCATCTTCCTGATTGTTTGCGCATTGCTAATCGGTTGTTACTTCATTCGCTTGCCCCAAACATTGCCAATAAAGATCTATGCAAGAACAGATAGCCAATCAGATTCGACCTTTGCAAAAAGTAATGGACAGATAGCCTCAATAATGAAATCCAACTCAACGGTAATAACTAAAGGTGATACGATACTGTCCTGTAGCAATGACACTTGTATGGATTATATTACGTCATCCTTGTCAGGTAAACTAAGCTACCCCAATGATATATGTGTAGGCGATAAAGTGAATGCTGGTGAAGTTCTTTTCTATATTGATACGGATAGGCAAAATTGTCAATTACTGTCATGTTATGGGTTCCTTTCAGAAAATGAGGCAAGACAAGTGCAAGCTAATATGCCCATAAGTATAATAGTCTCTGACAACAATGACAAGATAATAGCCAAGGTTAAAAACATAGCATCACACCCAAACGAATCGCACAAGTATTACATGGAAGTATTTCTTAATGAAGAAAATCGGAAAAAATTGAATTTACAATTGAACAATTCCATTACGGAACTTAATGCTCAAATAACAATCGCTTCACCACGGCTCATTGAAAAATTCAAACTATGGTAATTCATGTCATCGAAAAATGCGTACCTCAATAGGGTACGCATTTCTGTATTATATCCAAAAAGGTTCGTTTTGCCAATTCCGAGGAAATCCCATCTGGTGTAAATTGACATTGCCATATCGCGACAACAAATCTTTAATCTGTTGCTTAAATGTATTCTGCGGATGAATATTATCTTGCATGTAAGCGAGACAACAAATGATAGCATATAGCTTATTGGTTCGCACATGAGATGTGTTAATCCATAAGCCTCTAAAGTTACCTGAGATTTGTGGTTGTTGCGGATAGCGTCTATTCCAAACACGTGCGTGATGTGCAATGCAGTTGCGTAAGGCTACAAAACTTTTAATCCAACTTTCAAGACATAGATGCTGAGGTAGATTAAAGTCACGCGCTATTTTTTTCTTCAATTTGTTATCATCTATGTTGCAGAACAATTTAGAAAGCAAACCGAAAGATGTAATCTCGAGTGTTTTCCAAACAGGAGGTACATCTGGAGATGTGTACTTTTGAAAGTGTTCTTGTATGAATTCTTCCTTGGAACGTTTCAATTCTTTCTTTATTTGATCTAGGTTTTCGCGGAAACAGTTCTGTCTTACTGCGATAGAAGAATCAGTGAACCAAAAAGCTCCATGTGCTAAAGCCACATGATGAATAACCTTTGAACGAAATGCTATTTCAATACTCTGTATAGCACCAAAGAGAATATGGCGTAATTCTTTATCAAAATAGTATAATTGAAGTGCATCTTCAAAATAGCTATTAGGAACATAAACATGATTACTGCCAACAACTTCAAAAGTCTTGAGGTAGTTGGCAATTCGAAAGTAACTGATTATTTGAAGTTGTTGAATTACAAGTGTTTCATTACGAAAAAGAAGGCCTCTGCTTTTTAGTTGAGCAATGATTTGAGGGTAGTCAAGTGGTTGCTTTGTATAGTTCATAAACGTATATAAAAACGAAGTTCCGCCCTGGTTCGCTGTTCTAATGGGAAGCGTGGCGGAATCTGTCACTGCAAAAGTACGAAGTTCTTTTCAAAGCAACAAATCTCAGCCCAAGTAATTTCACATAAACACCTCCATCCCATTGATTTCAAACACGCACACATCTCTCAGCTGTCGGATTTCATTGCTATCCAGTAATTTCATTCTTCGCGTGCCTTTGTAGAAGTCGTAGCGAAGCGAGATGCAGCGGTGCCAGCATTGGATTTCACCCGAGCGCGTCCATAGTTTGAGGTCTACGGGTTCAGGAGATTGGAGCATACGTTTGAGCGTGGTGATGTGGATAGCGTGGGGCATTAGTCGAAAGTATTGTTGTAAACCTGGTTGAAGATATTATGTAAGCGAGGGACGGTGAAAGGCACCTGCTTGCGAAGCGGTTTCCACTTGAACTTCACATGGTTGTTCGCATTGGTGGCATCAGAAAGTTCACTTTCGATGTCAGTAATAAGAATGGAACTGCCCACAGGGAGTTCGGGAGAGATCAAGTAGAGTTTGTGAGACTGCAAAGCCTGCGTAAGATGACGGGCAAAGGAATAGGAAAGCGAGGACGTCTCGCTCTCGTATTCAATCTCCGTGTTGTCATCGTATGCAGAAGATTGTCCACAACATACGGCAAAGTTGCGGTCAAAAGAAACCTTGCGCTTGGTTTGGGCGGTGAGATACAAGGTATCATTCACATTGAACTCATTCTGAAAGATAAGCGAGAGCGTGGGAACTTCATCGGTCATGAAGAACGTAAAAGTACGTTTCCCTCGAAAGAGCGTAACAGACAAGAGTTTGCCACTTACCCCTTGGGGCAAGTAACCCAATAGTTCCTCCTCGTTGATGTCCTCGAAACAAAAATCAAACTGCTTGGCAGCAATGGGAGTATCTGCTATGGTGAGCGTTTCGGGCGCATCCTTGTCCTCGCACTGGATCACATACTGCGTGGCACACTGCCCCGTTTCACCGGGAAGAACAATATACTGCAAATCAAGCTGAAAGTTATGCGGCACCAAACGCACCGCGTGCGTGGTGAGAAAATGCGATTGCAGGAACAGC
>OQVN01000509.1_pt1 | contig 14834 bp, 9 predicted proteins | sample 1691621 | NCBI WGS metagenome assembly OQVN01 (sample SAMN03418278, study PRJEB22391) | human gut metagenome | biome: human-gut; feature: organic feature; material: feces | host: Homo sapiens | place: Tanzania | collected 2013-01 | reverse complement strand
ATCGCCTCCGGAGCTGCCGCTGTCCGAACTGTCGCCTCCGGAACTGCCACTATCCGAACTGCCGCCTCCGGAGCTGCCACTATCTGAACTGCCGCCTCCGGAGCTGCCACTGTCTGAACTGTCGCCTCCGGAACTGCCACTGTCCGAACTATCGTCGATAGCCGGCTGTGCTGTAGGTACCGGAGTTGCAGTCGGTGCAGTAACCGTAGTTGCAGCATTTGTAGGTTTCGTCTGCTGTACTGTTGTCTTTTCTGCAGCACTCTGTACCTGAGATGCTCTTGCCAATGATGCTCCCATTAAAGCACTCTGTTTGGAAAGTATCGAGGAAATCTGTTCCTCATCTATCGTCCCATTCTGCACTGCTTCCTTATTCTGCGTAATCAGATTCTCCATCTTGGTTCTCCCGGCCAACACGGGATCTGCCTGCTGCAATTCCTCTACGGGTGCCACATCCAGCCATTGGCCGTTTTCATCCTGCAGCTGTACTATACCGTTCATCATACGTACCATCCGGGTATTGTCTGCTGCAGCAACCGGTTGTGTCTCCTGTTCATTTTCTACTGTCATCATATTATTCTGTGCCTCTGCCAGCTGCATCTGCAATTCTCCTGCCACTCTCCATGACCGGTATAATGCTGCTGTCAGGAACAGCACCAACACTGTCAGAATACAGATCAGAACGATCTGAAATGTATTTTTCTTACTTTCCATCTGTCGTAACTCCTTTAATAAATGTCTGTATCGCCGAATTACTGTTTATTTTCCACACTGTCTACAATATTTTTCAGGAAATGATACCCGGAAGTACCGGGTTCGAAATCCTTGTGGTCCAATATCTGCTTGCAGACGGTATACATGCTTCTGGACATCTCAGGTCCGTAGATTACAATATTGCTGCCGTTATAATCCATCATTGCGTATGGCCTGAAATAGTATGCCGTATCATAACGACTGGGCGGCAGCTTTATTAATACATTTGCGAACCGATCTCTTCCGTCTGTTTTGCGGATCACTTTATTGTTAACCTTACCGTTTGCCACCCAATAGGTTCTTCCTCCTGAGACTTTATCGCTTCCATAGATCATAGGATTCTCTTCATAATTATCCGGACGCATGATCAATGTTCCCATCTCCGTGATCCGGTAACCGTTCCATCCGGAAGTACTGATCAGCTGTGCTTTTTTCGACGAATCAATACCGTAAACACACCGCAGTCCCGTGTTGCCGGTATAACGTACGGAGAATCCATGGTAGCTAAACAGATTCTCAAACTCCGGAATCGCTGTTGCTGTATAATGGTCACCATCATAAGCAAGCATCCACACATACATACCTCTCGGTATCCCGGAAGCATCGTAGTAGTAAGCTACAGCAGTCTGTGCCGCCGTTCCTAACGGACCGCTGCCGTTACTGCCGACATACACCAGCCGTTTTGACTCATCATTCTGCCAGGCTGTACTATTCACCTTCACACCATCGATATAGAGTCTGGCACTGCTGTTATAACCTGAAGGAAGCGTCAGAACGACATTGCCGCTTCCCACGCCGGGCTGCACGGGATCAGGATCCGGATCCGGGGTACCGTCGATTGTTTTCATCTTGCGTACCGTCGTAATCCCTGCTGTGGAAGACGATGCCACATACATCGTTCCGTCAGCACAGAATGCATCAAACAGATTCGCATCCGAAGCAATCTTATTCGCCAGTTCCGACCATGTTCCGTCTTTGTAATAATCCGCACGTAATTCTGTTCCGTCTGTCCTGATAATATAAGGAATCTGATCTTTTACAATAAAGCTAAAGGTTGTCGACTGTCTATCCAGTGTTTGTTCTTGCAGCGTTGTCCCATCCCATATCAGGAAGGCATTCGTATTGCCGGCATCCTGTGCCACGATATAAACCGTATCCCCCACCACATTACTTACAGCCATTCTCACCTTGGTCAAGTTGTTAATCACAGTGACTACCTTCCAGGAGTTGTCAGCCGTATCATAGCATGCTATTTTCCCCTTCGCATCCTCTCCGGAAGCATTGAAGTCGCTATATACCGCATACCATTTTCCTTGGAAGAAAAATGCGGTGGGATTACCCATATCGGCAGTTCCTATAAAATTTTTTGTATGCACTTGTAATGGGGTCAGTTGAGAAGATCCATCTATTTTTACTATATTGAAAGTGCCACTTGCATGGGAACTCACCCACACTTCATTGTTTACCTTCATCAAAGCTGCATTTGTTGGATAATATCCGTTCCAACAATACACTGTATTAAATACACCGTTTTCATACTTTCCTATTGTAAGACTTCCATTCTCAATATATGCCATGTATACCGCATCATCCGCGTATAATATATCATATATCGGAGTATAACCGGTACCAAATGTTCTTAACGGTTTCCATGTCTCATCCTGCCATCCGTACAATGCAGCACCTTGTCTATTGCCGCCATAGGCATCTACTTGTGAGCCCGCCAGATACAGCTTCGTTCCATCCTTGCTGCCGGTGATCACCGGGCCCTGCAAGCCATTGACAGCCTCACCCTGCGGCAGCCAATAGGCGTCCCCTGACAATTCCGGAAATTCTACATGGAATGTTGCCTTTCCGTTACTAAAGCTTACATTGTTGATTACAATACCGCTGTTCGTACCGTCATCATAAAAAATAGTATCCGCCGTACAGGGAGCACTCATATCCGCATTGCCCAATGTCGGACGGCTTGCTGTTCCTACCGCTGCCTTCTGTACCGCATTCACCGCAATGGCAGTACCATCAGCCCCTGTCACCGTATATGTCTCTCTCGCACCCCTGCTGTCCTGTGTCCCCGGACGGAATACATACATGTAGTTGTCGCCTGCAGCATTCGTATGTTCTACCGCAGTATTCACACGATACACCACCAGTCCGGATTCCGGAAGATAGAAATCATAGGGGGTAATGTAGTCTGCTCCTCTCTCCTTTTTCTCGCGATATTCCACCACAAAAAATTCCGAAGACGACAACGGTGTCTTTAAAATATACGCTCTTGTACCGCTTGTATTCGTAGCAGGTACGAGCTCATAGTCACCACTTTTCGTCACCGTAGGAATATCCGCATCCGGAATCCAGCCAAGATCCTTTCTGGTATATACCAACGGATAGTTGGCAGCCACAGCCGTTTTTGCCATATGGTCCCAGATACCTACCGGTTCTCCGAGATCACCGGTCGTACGATACAAGTCCGGAGCTCCCAGAGAATGCAATAACTCATGAGATACGGTGGAATATCCCAGGCCCGAATATCTGCCTGTAGGATCTACTCCCAGGCTGCTGGACGGCACAATATTATAGACCACCATATTTTTTCCAAACAGTTGCCCGCCGCTTGATCCGACATCTGCCTTATGCGGATAAAATGCGCTTGTCTTATCAGGTGTAACCCTGTCAGCCATCTGTACAAGAAATGTTACATTGTCTATGTATCCATCACTGTTGCCGCTGTCCAGTCCCGTTGTAATCTCTGCTATCTCACCATTTTTTACCTTTTCGTTCACCAGATTTACAACCGTATTGATAAATTCCGCTTCCTTCTCCTTAGTATAGTCATTGCTGCTGCCGGGAAGTGTAAGCGATACAAACTGACCGTTTCCCCGGTCCTGTGGGAAAAGGCTGTTTATTTCCACTTTTCCATCTGAGATTGCCCGGATGTATGCATGTACACCACTATAAGGTGTATCCTTATATATTTGCTCGTATCCCATATATTTTGTTGCAAATCTTGTGGGATCGTCTTCAAAATCCACCATCAACACCAGATTCGCCACAGTCCGATCCGCAGCAAACGCCTGCATGGGTTTCCACAGCAGGAGACAGCATACAGATAGAACAATGCCGACGAAACATTTCTTAGTGAATTTCTCCACAGATTCCTTTATGGGCATTCTTTGTATTATATTTTTAAATATCATAGGCGACTCCCTACTCCCAAATATTACTGATGCCAAGCTGCGTCGGTGTAAATGCATCTTCGATTCCATCCGACGCTACTGTCAAATAATACGTTGTCCTACCGGATTTTGCGGATGCGTATGCTGTTTTCCCTTCCTTGTTCAGGTTTGCAGGAGTAGTTATCATCGGCTTTCCATCAGATGAGAACTCTCCCTCGTAGGTAGTCGCCTGTGCACTACGGTTATGAAAAGCTTCCGCTGCACCGTTACTCAGGTCAACCGCACCCATCTGTATCGTAAGCGTTCCTTCCGGCCTGTTAGCCGCGGACAAAGTACCTTCGTAGCTTACCAAACTTCCATCCTCGAGATTCAGTGCCGCGCTCGTAAAAGCACCTGTATGATCAGATGCACAGACATAGTAACGGATCTCGGAATCTGTCACCTGTACATAGAACATTCTGCCGTCGCCAAGCGGATATTCGATTGCCGTACAATGCTGCCCGAGTTCATCAGCCAGGATCGTCATCTTCCAATCGCCATCGCTGCCCGCCGCTCCTGTATAATTTCTCTGTCCGATCAGAAGATCCGACAGCATCACAGTATACCAATCCTCTGCCAGAACATTGTCCACTGCTGCGTCGACATTCCCTGCGTCCATGGATTCCAGCAGTCCCTGCGCCTTCTGCTTCACATCTTCCGTATCCTGCTCCAACGCCACCGTGATCTCGGCTAACTGTGCCTGTCTCTCTGCAGTATAATCCAGTCGCTGCTCCCATTCCAGTTCATTGCGCTTGGTCAAAGCCGCCGCTTCCTCTGTGTCGCCGCCTTCCGGTTGTGCACTTACATCTCCCTGTGCAGAACCTTCCGTATTCGTTGCAGCTGCATCGGTTTCCTGCACTTCCTCCGCCATTGTTAATGCCTGTGTATTCTGTGTCCCACAGGAAGTCAGCACAAGTGCTGCCAGCATAATCCCCGGAAAAGTTGCCTGTAAAAAATTCTTGTTTTTCATTCGTACTTTCTCTTTCTATGTTTTATCTATAAAATGATATCGGCATTGTAAACAAATATCTTGACGTCACTACTTCAAAACAGCATTCCATTCAGTCCCAGAACCTTGTATATTTTAATAACGTATGTATTATATAGTACTTCTCCAAAAGTATTGTCTCCATCCGGGATCATGTAATACAACAGTATTAAAAACAGTGACATGAAACAAGCTACTGAAACGATAAGCTCCATTCTTTTTACACGGATTGCATCATTTTCAAAAAGCAATACAGCACTCAACATGCAGTCGACGCATAAGAGCCAATAAATATCCATATGATATCTTTCCCGAATATACGGAGACATCATAGAGTCACATATAGCTATCGCAATCACAGACAGCCACAGTCCAATCTTTACTCCAATCAACTGTTCCTGTTTTAAGCGTTTCCAGACTGTGGGCACAAATAGCATTACAAACCCAAGAATCAGAATCGGGTAATTAAGAATAGCTCCCTGCAGTTTCACATACGGAAAATACTCCGTAAATCCGCACTTCCAGGCAAACAGGTAATTTCCAATTGCTCCACAAATCGTTCTAAGCGACACCGCGCCAAACCCCAGCGACAATTGATCCGTAACAGTAAGCTGGTACCGCTGTCCAAATTCAAGTATGTTACCATAACGTGCATAATTATAGTACATCAACCCTATGCCTACCAGTATATATGGTACAAAGACGCATAATAATCCCACAAGCTGCTTCCTGCATTTTACATTCTTCTTTATAAATAAACAGCACAATGGAATCGCAATCAGATTAGCCAGTCCAATGGTAGGACGACAGCCAAATGTCAATGCCCCACACAGTGCCCCAAGAACAGCCAGCACTATACGCTTGGAATACTTCATCTCCAAAAACACAGCACAGAAATAACATACCATGCTCCATATTGCGAAACATACCCCCGAAGAGATAGCAGTGCAATACAGCGAAGGTGTATTCATGCATGACCACACACAGATCATTGAAAAAGTAGTACTCATCAGCAGATAAGTGACATAGGAAACATTCGCCTTAAAAATCTTTATTAAAAAATATAGTGTAACAAATAACCCTATAATAATGCCGGCGCAGAACACCTGCGTGCCATGATAACAGTTTAACGGTTCTCCCGTTATCATTCTATATGGTAAATACAGAACCAACGCCGGTACCACGCCAAAATACATATAGTAGTGCCCATCTTTATAGGCATGATCCCAATGATATTCCACGCCCAACTGTTCTCGCATATTGTAATCATATGGATTGTCCATAGCCTTCAGTTCCGGACTTGCCTCACAAGGCAGATCCAGTCTTCCCTGCAGTAACGATTCCGCCATCAGTTCATACTGATGCAGGTGCTCCGTCGGATATTCTCCCGTCCACATCGGATTCATACTCATACAATAGGACTCCACTGCAATCAACAGACAGATCACCAAAGCTGTAATGCCAACATTAAATTTTCTTCCATTCACGATCCGTACATTGGACAACGGAGATCGCGGTGTGGTACATAACACAAAACAAAGCAGAACTATATATGTAATTATCCCTATCACTAAAAACTTCATAAATCTCTTAAGTATTCCCTTCTACACTTTCGATTTTTGTAAGCGATCCTATCTGTTAACATGACAAAATACCCAAATTCTCAAATAATTTCAGGATTATCTTCGTGTTGAGCAATCCTTCTCACAGCAAGTTTACAATTACTCTACTATAATGCCGCCCAGAACCGTTATCTCCTGTCTCTTCAATAGTGCCAGTTCGCTCGCGATCTCGTTATACAGAGTAGATCCTGCCTTTTCAACCAATACCACACCTGCCATGCTTTCGACTTTTTCCATAACTTCCGCATTATAAAGCAGATTATCCAGAACAGTAACGGTAATTCCTTCTTTTTCCAATGCAGCTTTCAGGCTTTCGCATACAACATCCGCTCCGGCACTCAGGCTGCATCCCATCAGGCAGATACTATTCAGACCGTTTTTCACTGCCGCAATCTTCACTGCTGCAAATGCCAGCTCTACAGACTGCTCCGCAGAGAACTTACGTTTACCATAATGTCTGAGATCATCGACCCATTTATCCACAATAAACTTTTTCCCGGAATCTTTGACTACGGTGCCAATCTGCGGAATATGATATAATCTCTGCAATTCATCGGACACACGAATCTTGCTGTTGAAAATATACCGCAAAAACAGAATTCCCACATAAACAAATGCAAATAACACTGCCCCCAGTAAGACATATTTCTTGCTGATTGAATGACTGGTTGTCAACTGTTCTACCGTTGTGTCTTCCGGCTCCGCTTCTACTGCTTCGTTTTCCTTCCGAACCAGCAAATTGTAATATTCCCACTGCTCATCCGTAAAATCTTGCTTTGCTTTTCCAATCTCGTAGGACAGATCCGCCAAACCATTCACATTGTTACGCTGATTGTTTTTGAGATTTGTATCTGCTACCGTTGCTCCTGTATCAGAGATCAGTATCAGCTGATGTATCTCCACTTTCTGTTCCAGTACTTTCTGCTGCTCTGTCATATATTCTTTGACAGCCTCTGCTAACTGATCACAACCCGATTCCTGTGTATAACGTACAATGATCTTCACATTGTTCTTAACTGTATCCGCTGATTCCTGTAAATACTGCACACGAACCTTTTCATTGCTTTTCACAATATCCGTCACCGCGCCAGTCTGCTCTGCATCTGTATAAACCAACTCTCCGGCAACATTGGCGGCAATTCCCGTCTTTTCTTCTATCCATTGATACATGGCTGTACTGTTGATGAGATCAACGTACAGTTGAGTCAACAGGCAGCCCTGTTCCGGATCCTTCATTTTGATGTTATAGATCAGATCTCTCTGTGCGATCTGCTCCGGATCAAGCTGCATACTTACCGAATGATCCAAATATGACTTTTGTTGCGCATACGCTTTCTCCTGCTCCAGCAATACCTGCACAGCCTGTAGCTCCTGCATTGGCAGCATCGCCTCCAATTGCTCCAGACTGTCTGCATTCTGCGCATTCTGATAAGACTTCGCATAACTAAATCCGCCCATTAAAACCGCACCTACAATAAGTGCTGCCAACAGTCCTCTCCAATGGGACAGGATGTCTGTAATCATATCCAATAAATCAATTTCGCGTTCTTCCATGATGTTCTCCTAATTGTATTCTCCTTTGCGACAAAGTTTTTCTATGCCTGCAAAGCCAGCAGTCTATTGCTCCGCCATCAAGGGAATAAACATATTCTTCTCCAATTCCTCTCTCGGTAAAAACGGAGCCAGATCCTCCAGCGGTGGACTTACCAAAGTACCATCCGGCAATCTCTTGGTGCTGCTCTTCGGTTCCCATACCTGGGTTGTATCGGTAAAAATCTCGCAGAATACCGGGCCATCCAGCGCAAGTACCGCATCTACCACCTTCTTCATCTCCTCGTTGCTGGCAGCAGAGTAGTAAGGATACCCAAAAGCTTCCGCTATCTTACGAAATTCAGGAAAAGACAGGTCTCCTGATTCCGGTCCGATACCGATCTTGCTATGTTCTTTGAAAAGATTGTTCTGCGTGATCCGGATAGAATGGTATCCATTATTGTTGATCAAAAACAGCTTGATCGGCAAGCGGTTCGTCAATACGGTCTGCAGTTCCTGCAGATTCATCATGATGCTTCCATCACCTTCCAGGCAGATGGTAGTCCGGCGTCCTCCTCCGATACAGGTTCCGATCGCTGCGGGAAGTCCATAGCCCATACTGGCAACCGCACTATTATTGGCCATACGGCTTCCTTTTTGGATCACATACGCCTGGTTTCCGACAACGCAGCAGGCTCCGTTAGATACCGCTGTCAGACTGTTTTCCGGCAGTCTGCTGCTCAGATATCTCACAAAAGCATATACATTTGCCGTTTTGCCGTTTTCCTCCCATTGTCTCGGTAGGACTGCAGGATAATCCTTCTTCCATCTTTGGCAGGTCATCAGCCATTCTTGGCTTTGATTTACCGGATAATGTTCACCAATAAGCTTGTCCATTTTATTCAGGAAATCTTTTGCATCTGCCCAGATTGGCATTTCCACGTGAAGTGTCGGCTTTTTCATCTCTGCCCGGTCAATATCCACCATGATCACTTCTGCGGCTCTTGCCCAGGTCTTCCAGTTATATCCGACCTGCCTGATCGAGATTCTCGTTCCTATTGCCAGAATCAGGTCTGCGTTCTGGATCGCCCAGTTGCCCGGTCGGTCTCCCATATTACCGGCTCTGCCGCAATACAGTGGACTTTCATCCTCAATCAAGTCTACTGCATTCCAATAAGTTACAACCGGAATATTCAGTTTCTCTGCCACCCGGCGGAAAGCCTCATATCCACCGGACAAACGGATCCCGTAGCCTGCATGAAATACAGGCCGTTTTGCGTTCCTGATCTTATCTAACACGGTACGAACTGTCTGCTCATCCACTACCGGCGGAAGCTTTGCATCATCCTCTGTCGGATCATAGCCTTCCAGTTCCTCTGTTTCGATGTATCCGCCCTGAAAATTTACCGGAATATCAATCCATACAGGTCCGGGTCTTCCGGTCGTAGCCAGATGCCATGCCTTTTCCAGCGCATAGCGGATCATTTTAGGGTCTTCTATCATCACGGCATACTTCGTCATGGGGGCAACCGACTTTACAATATCATATTCCTGATCACCCATTGCACGCAGCGGCAATCCATCCGTAAACTGCATTGCATACCTGGCAGTCGTATCATATCTGACCTGCCCGCTGATGATAAACATGGGAATAGAATCCAGCCAGCCGCCGACAACTCCGGTCAGTGCATTCGTTCCTCCCGGACCGGTGGTCACGCAGACGGCAGCGATCCGGTTGTCCAGTCTTGCATAAGCTTCCGCGGCAATGGCACAGGCCTGTTCATGGTGATTATAAGTGACCTGCAATCCTTTCCTGTGTCCCAATGCATCATTCAGATGCATTGCGCCTCCGCCTACTACGCTAAAACAATCGGTCACACCATGCTCTACCAAAAAATCCGCTACATAATCCGCTAATCTCTGTTTCATTTGTTCCCCCTGTGCAAAAGTTTTATGGAGTCGTTACTGTGTTACTGCCTCTTTGATGATCTGCGCCATGTAATCAATCTTTTCGTCTGTCATTCCGGGATATACGCCTACCCAGAAAGAATTGTTCATGATATAGTCTGTCTGACTCAGATTTCCAATTACACGATATGCATCAGTTCCCCTGATCTGGTCAAAGCAGGGATGCCTGGTAATATTTCCACTGAATAACAGGCGTGTCTGAATATTATGGTCTTCCACATATCTGGTAACCCGGTTTCTGGTAAGACCGCTTTCCGGCTTTACACTGACAATGAAGCCAAACCAGGAAGGTTCACTGTTCTCCGCCGGCTCCGGCAGGATCAGTTTATCAGCTACCGGCTCCAGTGCTGCACGCAGTCTCGCCCAGTTATGACGTCTTGCTTCAATGAAAGACGGGAATTTCTTTAACTGTTCCACGCCCACAGCCGCCTGCATATCCGTTACCTTCAGATTATATCCGAAGTGGCTGTATACATATTTGTGATCATAGCCCTGCGGCAGCTCTCCAAACTGTCCGTCAAAACGATGGCCGCAGAGATTATCTCTTCCGGAAGGACATACACAGTCACGTCCCCAGTCACGGAAACTCTTGATCAGACGATTCAATAGAGGGTTGTTCGTGTATACACAGCCACCTTCTCCCATCGTCATGTGATGAGGCGGATAGAAACTGGATGTTCCAATATCTCCCCAGGTACCGGAAAATCTTGTCTCTCCGTCAATCGTATATTTCGTACCCAGAGCATCACAGTTATCCTCTACAAGCCACAGATCATGTTTGTCACAAAATTCCTTCACATGTTTCAGATCAAAAGGATTTCCCAGCGTATGCGCAATCATAACTGCTTTCGTTTTCGGACTCAGGGCAGCTTCCAGCTGCGTGACATCAATATTGTACTGGGGAACCGTTACATCCACGAATACAGGTACTGCTCCATACTGCAATGCAGGCGTAATGGTTGTAGGGAATCCTGCCGCAACAGTGATCACTTCATCACCTTTTTTAATCTGACGTTCTCCCAGTTCCGGTGCGGTCAATGCCATAAATGCGATCAGGTTTGCCGAAGATCCGCTGTTGACGAGATTCGCATATTTCACACCGATCCACTCTGCGAACTTCTTCTCGAATTCATCTGAAAACCGTCCTGTTGTCAGCCAGAAATCCAATGCAGCATCTACAAGAGAGCACATTTCTTTCTCGTCATATACACGACTTGCATAGGAAAGTCTGTCTCCCGGTTTGAATGCCTTTTCCTGTTCCGGCTTTTTGAAATCCTTATAATATTCTGCTACCAGAGCTTTGATCTGTTCTCTGGCCTCTGCTTCATTCTTCCAATTTTCCATTACATTTCCTCTCTTATTCTACGCTTAAAAATTCGTTGATCTCTGTATCCATGCAGGCACGGATGTCGTCTCCCTGCATCCAGCATTTGCTCCATTCTACTACTTTTTCGATTGCCGTATCCAGATTCCAGTGCGGTTTCCAGCCGAATGTAGCTTTCAGTTTGGAGCAGTCCAGTTTTAGGAAGTTTGCTTCATGAGGACCTCCGTCATAACGGTCGATCCATTTCATGCCTTCTCCCCATTTGCTCACAAACAGATCTACCAGGGCTCCGGTCTGAAAACAGTCGACGTCATCCGGTCCTACATTATAATACCCGGCATATTTCCCATCCTCATATTGCTTCGCCGCAATCATAAGATAAGCATACAGCGGCTCCAGCACATGTTGATAAGGTCTGGTGGAAAAAGGATTTCTTACCACGATATCTTCCTTCCTTTGTGCCGCCCTGATACAATCCGGAATGATCCGGTCATTCGCGAAGTCTCCGCCACCGATCACATTTCCGGCTCTGGCAGTAGATATGGCTACTTTACCATCTGCAAAAAAGCTGTTTTTATAAGAATGTGTCACCAGTTCTGAACATGACTTAGAATTGGAATAGGGATCATACCCGTCCAGCTCTTCATTCTCACGATATCCCCATACCCATTCTTTGTTCAGATATACCTTGTCCGTCGTTACATTCAAAAATGACCGGACGGTATCACTCTTCCTCACACATTCCAGAATATTGACGGTTCCCATAACATTTGTTTCATAGGTATAGACAGGATCCTTATAACTATCTCTGACGATCGGCTGTGCTGCCAGGTGAAACACAATATCCGGTTTTGCCTGTTGAAATGCTTCAGAAAGTTGTTGGTAGTTCCGGATATCTCCTATTACAGAATGTACCTCCTTCTCTATTTCTGCAATCTGAAACAGAGACGGATCCGTAGGCGGATCAAGGGAATAGCCGGTTACCTCTGCACCTGCATTTGCTAACATATGGCATAGCCAGGAACCTTTGAAACCGGTGTGTCCTGTTACAAATACTCTTTTCCCTTTATAAAAAGATAAATCAAATGTATTAGGCATTTTTAGTCCTCCCACTTTTTCCAGGGCGCATTTCCGGTTGTAAACATCTTCTCCAGCAAATCCATTTCACGTTTATTATCCATGCACTGCCAAAACCCCTTGTGTATATAGGACATCAATTGCCCCTGTTCCGCAAGCTTCTGTAACGGGGCCTTTTCAAATACACAATTGTCTCCGTCAAGATAATCGAATATTTCAGGATTTAATACCATATATCCGGCATTGATCATCGCGCCATCCGAAGCTTTTTTCTCCCGGAAAGACCGAACCGCATTGTCTCCGCCGATGTCCAGTACGCCTTTCTGCTGTTCCTGGATCACCGCGGTCAGCGTTGCAATCTTGCCATGATTCTGATGAAATTTCACTAACTCCTGAATATCTACATCGCAGACGCCGTCACCATAAGTCATCATAAATGGTTCATCTCCGATATATGGTTGTATTCTCTTAATTCGACCCCCTGTCATCGTATTCAATCCGGTATCTACGATCGTCACTCTCCAGGGCTCGCAGTGCTGGCTATGTACGATCATCTTTTTCGTTCCGTCTGTATAATCAAAGGTCACATCACTGTTGTGCAGAAAATAATCATCAAACCATTCTTTGATCACATACTGCTTATATCCGGCGCAGATCACAAAATCATTAAATCCATAATAGGAATATTCCTTCATGATATGCCAAAGAATAGGTTTCCCTCCGATTTCAATCATTGGTTTCGGTTTGAATTGTGATTCTTCGGATATTCTGGTGCCATAGCCTCCTGCTAATAATACTACTTTCATTCTATATCTACCTTTCTACTAATACTTATAGCAAGCATTTATAATTTTGCCTTTATCGTCTCGCTAACTTTTAATATTCCTTCCTCTCTCAAAATGATAAGCATAATTACATACACGAATGCCCCCACCGTAATTTTAATTAGCAGTTCCAGTATTGGCATATTCCCGTAATGAATCGGATATACAATCATCGTCATAATTCCACCGCTTACAATTGCCTTCCAACTCATCTTCAAAATGTCTTTTAGGCGAATTAAATTTTTACTATACAATAAAACAATTCCAAAAACAACCATACCGGAAATAGCCGACGAGATAGAAATTCCTACTGACTGCAATCTTCCTACAGTTAATAAATTCATAATAACATTCAAAACAGCCCCCACCGTAATCGCTATATTGTATTCTTTCTGCTTTCTATTAGAAATCAAACATTGTTGTCCTAAATAATTAGCCAATACGCTCATAAGAACATTAACAGCTAAGATTTTTAATAAAATTGCACTTTTTTCATAGCCGGCACCGAAAAATATAGGAATGAATTCTTCAGCAATACAAAAAATGCCAAATGTAACTGCTATTGCCATAATTGCTGCATATCTAATCGTCTTATACAATAATTTCTTTGCTTCTTCCTTATTTTTACCATGATTCAAGTAGGTCACTCTCGGCAAAATAACATTACTTATAGAATTAATCAGACTTCCACACAAGGTACTGATTTTTGATGCCTGTTCATAGACTCCTACTTCATATTTATTTGCAAAAGCGCCTAATACCGTTTTATCTGCTGATGTAAAAATAGTATTAATCAATCCCGGTACGAAATACGCCATTGATGTTTTCAAATATCTGTCAATATCTCTTCGTGAAACTTTTACTACTTCAATTTTAGAAATTACAGTTGGTATTATTATAGCATAGCTAATAAAGGATGATAATTGCATAATTATTGCATATATCGCAAAATCTCTCTCGGATTTGACCAAAATACATACCAAAAAAACATTAGCAGCTCTAACTAGTACATTACGCATTACTGTAATCTTATATTCTTCCAGCCCTGTCAAAAACCATGTTGTGTCAATTCCAGATGACACAATATTTAATATCATCACAGTGTTTAGCCATCTGTCATTCTTAGCGAGCAAGATAAATGGTACTCCATAAGCAATAATGCACCCCAGCATTAATGCTATTTTTATAAACATAATCCCAAGAAATACCTTGCTTATATATTCTTTATCTTCTCTATGTGCCGAAACTTCCAGCATTCCATATAATGACAACCCTAAACACTCTATTAATACAAAATATGAACTGTTTGCAAGAGAATACGAATATTCTCCTATCAGTTCCGGGGAAAGGACACGAGCAACATAGGGTGAAAGAATAATAGGTACCACTAATGCCACTAATTGATTTAACATATTGTAAAGAATATTTACTGCCAATTTCTTTTTCTTCATGTCTATTCCTTCAAAATCAAAGCTGTCATTCTTTTAACATAAGCCCCGACAGAAAACAATTTTTCAAACATTTCGCTATTTAAAA
>OQVN01000504.1_pt1 | contig 14879 bp, 22 predicted proteins | sample 1691621 | NCBI WGS metagenome assembly OQVN01 (sample SAMN03418278, study PRJEB22391) | human gut metagenome | biome: human-gut; feature: organic feature; material: feces | host: Homo sapiens | place: Tanzania | collected 2013-01 | reverse complement strand
TACCTTCAAACGTTTTTTAGAAACATTGGTGCAAGATATAAGCGTATAAGAAAACGCCCAAGGGGCAAACCCTCACCGCAGCTCTACGCATACAAGAAAGAGAAGTTGCAAGAACTTGAAGAACTTGATTCCAAAGGGGAACTTGTGCTATATTATGCCGACGAAAGCCATGTCTGTACAAATGGATATGTTCCATATGGCTGGCAATTCAAGAATGAGGATGTTTACATCCCATCCGAGAAAGCTGCCCGGCTTAATATCTTTGGTATGATTACCAAAAGGAACCAATATAAAGGCTTTACCACAAAAGAGTCCATCAACGCAGACAAGATTGTGGACTATCTTGACAGATTCTCTTTCAATGTCACGAAGAAGACTGTAATTGTCTTGGACAATGCTTCTGTTCATAGAAATCGGAAGGTGAAAGAACTGAGGAAAATTTGGGAGAATAGAGGATTGTTCCTCGTCTATCTTCCACCTTATTCTCCAGAACTTAATCCTGCCGAGATACTTTGGCGTATACTTAAGGGCAAATGGATAAGACCGATAGATTACGAGACTACGGACTCGCTTTTCTATTGTACGAACAGGGCCTTGGCCTCTGTGGGTACGAACTTATTCGTGAATTATTCATATTTGTAAAATTAATTTTGAACAGTTACTTAAAAACTTTAAATTATGAAGAAGTTGGAAGAAATGGGACTTGTCCCTTTAAACAAGAAAGAGTGTGTTGAACACGATGGTGGCAATGACAAGCCTGTCATCAAGGTTATTACGGCTGACGATTTCATCGTATGTTGCATCAACATTCCTCCTGTGAAATTACCTGGGGATGGAATATTTGGTATTGGCTAATCTATAGATGAAAAAGCTGGAAACAAAAGACTACAAGTTGGTCAAAGTTAAGGATAAACAATACGTATTCCTAACAGGAAGTCAAGAAGTGTTGGAAATCCAAAATCCTTTATTGGAAGAATACTTTGAGTCAACTTGTAGTTTGAATGAGAATGCCACACATAAGGAGAAGTTCGATAAACTTACCTCAACTCTTATCGAAATGAAAGATAATGTGCGTATTCGAGAAGAAACCGAAACTGCTCCACAACAGGTGATGCTGACATTCAATACGACCCATGCTTGCAACATGGCTTGTCGATATTGTTTTGCTTTTACGAAGGAAAAGCATATTGAGCCGATGTCTATCCACGTTGCAGAAAAGGCGATAATAAACTTGTTGAAGGATTTTCCCGAAACCAAGCGTTACCTCTTCTATTTCTTTGGAGGAGAACCCTTATTATGTAAGGACTTCATAAGAGAAACCGTAAGAAGAATAAAGGAAATTTTTAAGGAGTATCCTGGCAAAGAATTTGCGTTTCTGCTCAACACAAATGGACTTTTACTCAATGACTGTGATTTGTTAGCATTTTTCAAAGAAAAAGACTTTACCATTACTATAAGTCTTGATGGACCACAAGAAGTAAATGACAAAAATCGTTTGTTGGTTTCTGGTCAAGGCTCATTTAAACGAATAATGGCAAACATAGAACTGTTGAGACAGGCAAACATCAAGTTTAATCTCAGAGCTACAATAAGCCCAAGAAACCAGAACTTACTTGATACGTTTCAGTTCTTTGAAAACCTCGCTATTCCTTATGCCTATGCCTTTACCATAAGTGCTAATGAAAAGGATGAAGCAGAAACAAAGATAGACAAAAGAACTTGGGAAAGAATGCAAGTGGATTATCTGCAAGTATTCAAATTCCTAACAGATAAACTTCTTCGTAAGGAGAAAGTGTTCTGTATGGACTTCAAGCAGAAGCTCTCTATCCTGTCTCAAAAGACGATAAGGACGCATGGATGTGAAGCTGGCAGAGCAAACTTTATAGTGGATGAACAAGGACGATATTTCGCATGTCAAAATATGTTGCCATACGAAGCAAGCATTGGGAACTTAGACAATGGGATAGACTCAACAAAGAGAAATCGGTATAAATCTCAGTTTGTAAGAGAGATGGAGAACTGTCAACAGTGTTGGGCACGATACCTTTGCGGAGGAGGTTGCCAAACTGAACGCATCTTCAACACTTCGTCTCTATCCACATATTGTGATATTTCCCGCTTCGAATGGGAACAAATATTACAGGCGCATATTTATTTACAATGCAAAAAGGAGACAGAGGAAAAATCCTAAAAAACTGGTATTGAAGTATAGACATTCTGCCTATAGAAAATAATATTATGTAATACCCAATAAATAATTCTTTATATGTCCACAATAGTGAAAGATAACAACAAAAATTATTTGGCCATTGCTTTCAAACACCTTTTGACGGCATTGCTGATTGCAATGATTGGCTCTTGGTGTTTTCAATTACTTTACCCTGCAATTGCCGGTATATTTACAAATACAGCTAAAAATGAAATAAATATAATATACTCTCATCTTGTATTTGTAGTATCAATCATTTTATGGTGTTGTTATAAGTTCCCTATTGTCAGACAATTCAAAAAACAACCATTGTCTACACTAACATACTATCCGATTATTGCTGTATTGGCTTTGATTTGCTTTATAATATTAGACTCTGTCATAGATATACCAAATTACTATCAGCATGTACTGGAAAGTGTAATGCAAGAAAATTTCCTCAGCATATTGACAATAGGAGTAGTCCAACCAATCGCAGAAGAATTTCTCTTCAGAGGAGTGTTTCTGAAAGAATTACTTAAATGGAAAAGTAATCCATGGTGGGCTATCGGTGTATCCGCTATTACTTTTAGCATCATACATTTGAATTTTACCCAGATGATAAGTGCATTGCCATTGGGCATAATTATGGGATGGCTATACTTTAAGACCCAAAGCCTGTGGCCTTCGATTATAATACATATTACGAACAACTCTATATGCTGCATACCGAGCAGCATTGGTAGTCTCTCGTTTTTGGATATAATCTGCAACCATCCATTAATAGGCATACTTATCATTGTGCCTTTGAATAGCATACTGATATTTCTCATCATAAGAAAAATAAATTATAAAACAGAAAGATTATGCACAAACTTACAGATTTGACAACTTCCGAAATGAAAGAATTTGCAGGAGGATTTGGAGTAGTAAAATTATTTAAAGATGCAGTCTTAGGATTACTCCTTGATACTATCTTAGGAGATTGGGATGATCTTAAGCAAGGTTATAATGATGGTTTAAAAAGAAAGTAACTATGAAATGTAACAATTATTTAAAAGAGTTAGATGAGCAAGAACTCAAGTCTATCAACGCAGGTGAAAAAGGCTCATTGCTTTATTGGTTAGGAAGAATTGCTGGTGAATTAGTGTATACACATCAGCACAATCCTGGTTTCGGTGATGCCTTAGTTATGTCTTTGCATTAATTTACAGCAAGGTCAAGATTACCAACTAATCTTGACCTTGTAAAAAACAAGTCATCTTCAATGATTTTACCTCCTGCTTGGATAGAGAATAGTATTGAGACCTACATCTATCAGCACACGACAAAGTCTCAAGTCATTTATTGGGTGGTATTAGCAACCATAGTCCTGGCATTCGTACTGTTGCCATTCGTCTATGTTGATATTTCCATCCAAAGTAATGGTGTGATAAGACAAATGTACTTATTGGATTTTATGGATGTAAAGATGATAATAGATTTAACATAAAACTAACAATTGCCTAACATTCAGTATGATTCTAAAATAATACTTTTGCATCAGAAATTATCGAGTCTAAAACCATAGATTTTGTAAATGGTAATTGGTATATATATTTGTCACTTGCAATATCAAGTTTGGGAATAGGATATTTTGTCGTTAAAACGATAAAACTTAAATTAAGTTTAATCATAAAGTAGTAAAAATGAAAACAAATGACAATTCTTTAAAATGTATGTCTTTAGAAGATATGCAAAGTAATCAAGGAGGTATGTTTGCATGGCCGATATGTTTTGGTCTGGATGTAAAGTTGGTTTAGGCGTAGGAGGCGCTATTGGTATCGCTTATTATTTACGAGGTTAACCATTGCCTCTTTTTATAACAGATGTTGAATTCTTAATAAAATTACGAATATGAATAAGACCAATGGTATTTCTGAATTATCAGACAAAGAATTAATGGACTATTGTGGAGGAATAGGTTCAGGAATGATAGGTGTAGGCCTCTGTGGATTTGGTGTAGGTGTTGTCATCGGTTTTGTGGCTGTAGCAGCATTGTATTATGTGGTAAAGAATGTCTAATGAACAAGGAATATAAAGAAAAAATCCTAAAGACTGGGTTGGAAGGCTTTTTAATAGGTGTTGCTATAGGTGTAGCAGCTGGAATATTCTATTTTTTCACTCACTAATTGGCTATACAATTCTTTCTTAGGAATAGAATATTTTGTCGTTCTAACGATGAATTTAAATTAGAAACTTAGTGGTTAACCTTTAACCAATTAATGTCGTAATAAAAAACTTATAATTATGAAGAAATTAGAAGAGATGGGGCTTGTCCCTTTAAACAAGAAAGAGAGTCTCGAGCTGTTTGGTGGCATAGCTAACATTTGGGAGACGATAGGGTATTTATGGGGTATGGAATATGCTTCCTTTAAAAGAAATAATTTTGCGCCAGCAGTATTACCCAGTAAATTTTAAAAAAAGAACAACTATGAATACAGTAAAATTTAAAGACTTATCAGAAGCTGAATTGAAAAAATATAATGGTGGTTTTCCTTTTCTTCCCTGGATTTTCGGGATAATGACAAGTGGTATGATATATGATAGTGTCGCACATTGGGGAGAAACTTCTGCCTCATTTAAAAAAGGCTTTAAAGCTGGCGTTGCTGATTATTAATATATTGTTATTAATTGTAGTCCCAATTGAATTTGGGACTACATAAAAAATTATCCTAATGAACAAAAGTAGTTTTTTAATAGGTTTAATTTTATTGATTTTATCCCTAATCATATCAAATATTTTTGATGAGAATGCATTGGTAAATAGAGCAATAGAGTCGTTTTTCTTCTTGCCTATATCCTATTGTTTTTGCTTTTCTTTTAGTAATAACAGAAAGTTACTAAACATACTTTTTGCGCCGGCATTAATTTGTTGCATAGGCATCTTTACTCCGAAATGGGATTCTTTGACAGCTATTGTGGTAAATGTCATTTGTTGTCTTATCTCGTATTTGTTTCTCTTGTTTACATTCAAAGTTCTTGAATGCCTTAAAAAAGATTCAAATCCACGCTTATGATTTTACCTCCTGCTTGGATAGAGAATAGTATTGAGACCTACATCTATCAGCACACGACAAAGTCTCAAGTCATTTATTGGGTGGTATTAGCAACCATAGTCCTGGCATTCGTACTGTTGCCATTCGTCTATGTTGATATTTCCATCCAAAGTAATGGTGTGATAAGACCAGCCATTGAGAAAACTGACATCAAAGCAACGATCTCTGGAATAATAAATGATGTATATGTTTATGAAGGGCAGAAAGTGAAGAAAGGAGATATCCTTCTTCGCTTTCGGGCCTCTTCTTCTCATGAAAAAATAGCCTATCAAGACAATCGGTTAAAAGATTTTGAAGACCATATATCTGACTTGAAGACCTTATCTCTTGGTGGTAAGCCTTCTGTATTTCGATCACCAACTCGCTTACAGGAATACCAACTGTATGTAAGCAAAAAACAAGAATTACAGGTAGCTATAGAACAAGCCAAAAGAGAATATAACAGAGAAAAAATACTCTTCGACAAGTTGCTTGTCTCCGAGGAAGAATATGAAAAGTATCTCTTTACTTATCAAAGCAAAAAGGAGGAATTGTCATCTCTTATAGAGTCTCAGTTAAGCACTTGGCAAACGGAACTGAACAATTATCAAAACCAATTTAAGGAATTGCAATCTGCCCAAAATCAAGAAAAGGCGGAGGTTAAAGATATGTATGAATTGCGTAGCCCGGTAGATGGCACCATTGAGCAATTTTCTGGACTCTATCGTGGAAGCAGCGTACAGACTGGGCAATCTATCTGTGGCGTCAGTCCTGATTCCACTATATATGTAGAGGCATACGTGTCGCCCAATGATATTGGCTATATCTCAGTAGGTATGCCTGTCAAGGTTCAAATCACCTCATTCAATTATAATGAGTGGGGCACGGTCATGGGTTCTGTCATTTATGTGTCGTCCGATTATATGTCGGATGAAAAAGGAAATACTTACTTTAAGGTAAAATGTAAATTGCAACAAAAGTTTCTCGTCATGAAGAAAACTGGCATGAAAGGATACCTCAAAAAAGGAATGGTGGCAAATGTGAGATTTATGATAACCAAGCGCTCACTGTTCGACATTCTATATCAAAACATAGACGAATGGATTAATCCTACCCAATATATTACCGAATAGACAGTAATGATGATGAAAAGAAGCATTAAGATAAAACAACACGATGTGACAGATTGCGGGGCTGCATGTCTCGCCTCAGTATGCGCACACTACGGGCTTAAAGTGCCTGTGGCCAGAATACGCCAATATGCCTATACCGACCAGAAGGGTACCAACATTCTGGGCATGGTGGAGGCTGCACAGAAATTAGGCTTTTCTGCCAAAGGTGTAAGAGGCGTGTATGACGCACTCGGCATGATACCTATCCCAGCTATTGCTCATGTGGTGATAAAAGAAGTACTTCACCATTTTGTCGTGCTCTACAAGATAAGTAAGAAGGAGGTTGTCTACATGGATCCTGCTGATGGCGAAATGCATAAGGCAACAAGGCAAGAATTTGAGAAAATGTGGACTGGGATTCTGGTTATATTGGAGCCAAACGAAACTTTCGAGAAAGGCAACGAAAAAGTTAGTATGACCATGAAGTTCTTACAACTACTTGCTCCACATAAAAGCATGATGGCGCAGGCTTTGTTTGGGGCTTTGATATATAGTGTATTAGGACTTTCTGTATCTGTATATGTAGGCAAGATAACCGACTACGTGTTGGTCGATGAAAATCTCAACTTACTCAATCTGATGAGTGTCATAATGATTGTGTTACTCGTATTGCGCACTTTCATCGGTTCTATGAAGAGTATTCTTGCCCTAAAAACAGGCCAACGTATTGACGCAGCCCTTATCCTTGGTTATTACAAGCATTTGCTGCATTTACCACAACAATTCTTTGATACCATGCGTGTGGGTGAGATTATCTCTCGTGTCAATGATGCTGTCAAGATAAGAAATTTTATCAATAATGTTTCTCTCGACTTGATAGTAAACATGATGATATTGATATTCTCCGTGTTCCTTATGTTTGTTTACTCTTGGGAGTTAGCTCTGATAACGCTTGCTTCGGCTCCATTGTTCTTGTTGGTATTCTGGGGATTTAATAAACTGAATCGTAAGTATCAACGAAAAATCATGGAGAGCAGTGCCGACTTGGAGTCGCAGCTTGTTGAGTCTCTTAACTCTATTGCCACCATCAAGAGATTTGGCGTGGAAGATTTTGCCAATCTGAAAACAGAAAATCGATTTGTGGTATTATTGAAGAATACCTTTCGCAGCATCTATGGATCTATCTTGGCAAATAACGGAGTGCAATTCATATCTACAGGTATAACCATTGTGGTATTATGGATTGGCAGTACTTTGGTCATCGACAAATCCATTACGCCTGGTACTCTGATGCTGTTCTACTCGTTGGTAGGTTATGTCATTTCTCCTATCGGTTCGATTATAACCTCAAACCAGACCATACAAGATGCACTTATAGCTGCCGACCGCCTATTCCAAATCATGGATTTGGAGGTAGAGGAAGAGAGTATGTTGTGCTTCGACCTTGAGCCTGATATGATAAATGGTATTGTCTTTGAAGATGTATATTTCAGATATGGTTCGAGAAAGCAAGTCTTTGAGAAACTTAACTTGAAAATAGAGACTGGAAAAACAACAGCTATTGTGGGAGAAAGTGGGTCGGGCAAAACAACATTGGTATCCCTGTTGCAGCATATCTATCCTATACAAGATGGAGAAATACGTATAGGAAGTTATCAGATAAAGAATCTGAGTAATAGAAGCTTGCGCCGTTATGTGGGTTCTGTTCCACAACAGATAGAACTGTTTGCCGGTACAATCATAGAGAATATTGCTTTGGGAGACTTTAATCCAGATATGCAAAAGATAACAAACATCATAGAGCAATTAGGACTAAAAGAGTTCATCGATAGGTTGCCTAATGGATACAATACTATAATTGGTGAGCATGGCACCAGTCTTTCGGGTGGAGAGCGTCAACGCATTGCCATTGCAAGAATGATGTACAAAGACCCGATGATTCTTATCTTTGACGAAGCTACCTCTTCGCTCGACTCTATCTCCGAGCGCTATGTTAAAAAGGCGCTTGATTCTCTTTCAAAGCAAGGCAAAACCATCATTGTTATCGCCCATCGTCTCAGTACGGTAAAAACGGCGGACAACATTGTGGTTTTAGACCAAGGCAAAGTAGCAGAATCAGGCAATCATCAGTCCCTTTTATCTAAAAATGGAATCTACCATAGACTATGGAAAGAACAATTTGATGAAATTGATTTGTAAAAACATGAATATTCAGAATGAAATTTAGATACTCAGTAATTAGTATATTCGCACACATATTACTGAATGGAGTTACATATATTCTTTTATAGTATAAAAAAGAGAGCGTGTTTCAAGTCCTGATCGTTTTTTTCAAATTAACTAAAAAAGTAAAACTCAGCATCCCCATAGGAGTGCTGAGTTGTTACTTATCTCACTTAATCGGATAATGTTTTTTTAAATAGTAATAAATGATATACGTGAAAAATCCACCTAAGCACGCAGCAGAAATATCTATCCAGTCGATATTTTTAGTGAAAAACGCGTCAACGAATTCAAAGCCTATAAGAATTATCATGGATTCTAATATACTTCCAACAATGGATTGTTTCTTATGAGCACGAAGACATCCCTGTATGAAACACACTCCCATAGGGACTCCTAAAAAACTGGTGTAGCTATCTGAAATATGAAAATCACTTAAATGTCTGGAATAAGCATATGGTCTATATATAAAGTTCAAGAATATACAAAGTAAAAGCAGTACAAGACCAACACATATAAATAAGATTTTGGGCTTTTCTTTGATTTTGTTTACTATATGTAGCATGGGCGACTTATTGATTATATTAATAGAAACTTTCCTTTGCGCAGAAAGAGCGAAATACGAAAGGGCAGTACGTGAGTGCTGTCAATTAATAAGTTACATAAACATTGAGGTCTGAAAGACCAGCAATTATGATACATATGCAATTTCAATGCTCCGAATATTATCGCTTTACATTAAACCGCTCTGAAGCTCTGCCCTTTTAAATGTATGACTTTCAGCCCTCTTTCTTTTCATCAAGTGGCGGGGAACTTGAATTATAGTAATCAACTGATCGTGTTTTCAATCACCGAACTAACTATAATTCAATAACTTTAGCCAAACAAATAATTGCTGGCTAAAGTTGTACTATTTGTTTTAAATACAGTTCATGAGAGTATCATTCATCCTTACGTCTGATCCAGGTTTAGTTAACCAACTTACACCTTTGGCCAGATAGTAGAGCAAACCTTTTGTGACTTCTGTTTGTCCACCAAAAACACATATTTGCTCTTTAATTGATAAAGTTTTCATACGCTAAAATTTAATTGGGGATTATAACAATAATGGAATAAACTTGTCTATTAAGAATTATTTTCTTCCGTCTTCCCATCCTTTTTTCAGAGCCTCCCAGCTTCCTGATGGATTAAGAAGAGCATCTAAGAGAATGGTTACACCAACAACTTGCAACCATCCACCATTCACATTCAGTTTTTCCTCTGGTGTAAGAGTTTTAATCATTGCAGTCATAATGAAATATTTGTTGAGTTATACAATAGCCGTCACGTGCCAGCGTTATTCCTTAAGGTGATGCAAAGATACTCTGAATTTTGTAACTATGCAAAAATATTTTCGAGAAAATGCCTTCCGTGCAAAAAACTTGCACGGAAGGAACTTTTTCCTGGTAAATCATGAAACCGCCAGATATTTCTTGCCACTCATTGTTTTCTTTTGTCATAATCTTGATTGATATGTCAAGATCAAATTTCTTTAAGTAATAAAATGTGCAATCCGTACGACTATATACCACTTGGGCACCTAAACCTTTTAGCTTGTCAAGAATATAATACATTTTGCGGCGTGATACACAGAGCATAGAAGCAAACTCGTCAGGCGTTCCTGTGGTTCTTTTCTGTATCATGCAATGAACTATGCGCAATTGTCTGATATCGTCAATATTCAACATATTCCTAATTTCCGCAACACTATTATATAATATTTTTATAAGCACCTGAGCAACAAAAGTTTCCAAGGATTTTGCCATGTCAGAAATTTCACTTATCTTAGTGTTGCATTTAATAATAAATGAAACTCTGAAAGACTTAGCAAAAGTACAAATAAAATCTGAGAAACTCACTCCTTTTGGAGGATTTTTTCGATTTGTAAGCAAAATCCCACTAAGCCCAATAGGTTGCGAATTGAGGATGAAATTGATTTGTAAAAACATGAATATTCAGAATGAAATTTACAGAAGATTAAAAATGCATGAGTTGTTGCTGCATAGTAACACTGAAACACCCAGTAGAGTTATCACAAAAACTACATGTATCCAAGCGACAACTCTACAACCTTGTAGATAAATGCAGAGCAATGGGTGCATCCATAAAATATAGTAGAGAAAGTAAAACATTATTATACAAATGACAAGAAATGCCATTTTTCAGCCAAGAAAACTTAATTTCGAAGGGAAAAACATTGTTATTTGAAATAAAAACAATATCTTCGCAGTCGGAAATATTTGCAATCATTCCGACCAAAACAAAATCAATATCTATATGCAAGATGCTGTAGTTAACAAGATTAAGAGTAAAATTGCCCATGGCAAGTTTGGAGAGGTTTACTTCGTGTCTTCCTTTCCACAATATGATGTGGAGTATGTCACAAAACTATTGGCTATCTTTGAGAAGGAAGGTATTATTAGCCGTATAGCAAAGGGGGTCTATGTCAAGGCACGTAAGACTCGTTTCGGCATTCTATACCCTTCCGCCTTTGAACTGGTGACAGAGATTGCCAAAAGAGACAAGGCTGTAATAATTCCGACGGGAGCCACTGCCGCAAATCGTCTCGGTTTCTCAACCCAGGTTCCCATGAACACAAGTTTCCTTACTACAGGTTCAAGTAGGAAGTTGACTCTTGGCAATAGGACAGTCACTTTAAAACATGGCGCACCAAGGAATTTTGCCTTTCGAGGGATGTTGATGCAAGAACTAGTACAAGCGTTGCGTAGCATCGGAGAAAATAACATCACACAAAAAGATGAATGGCAGATTGCGAAGCTGTTGACTGAAACACCCGAAAAGGACACTATTGAGCACGATTTGCTTTTGGCTCCTGTTTGGATGAGACAAATAATCAAAAGAAATACAAAAGGACAAGACAATGAGTAAATGGATAGACTTCTCTATAGATGAACGTAGAGCAATGATACAAGCCGTCAGTCAAACAAGACAGATAGATGAAGCCTCTGCAGAAAAGGACTGGTGGGTAACCGCTGTTCTCTATGCCATGTTCCATACCAGCATTAGCGAATACCTATTGTTCAAAGGCGGTACAAGCCTCAGTAAAGGGTGGAACATCATCAATCGATTCAGTGAGGACATAGACTTGGCGCTGAACCGTGACTATTTCTTGAATGTGAAGAAACTATCATGTGCCAGTTGTACCTCTAACACGCAGATACATAATCTTCGTGAAAAAGGACAGGACTTCCTTCTTGAAGAGTTCAAGTTGGAGTTGGATAATAAACTAAAGGCTTTAGGGCTTGATGTAACCGTACTTGGCGACAATGAAATATTGGACGAAAATGGAGAACCGAGAAAAGTTCCCCATGACAAAGATCCGTCTGTTCTTTTCGTTCAATACCCATCGCTTTATAACAGCCAAGCCTCATATGCTGTGCCTACTGTCAAAATAGAGATAAGCGTATTATCCATGTCAGAACCATTTGAAATGAGACGTATATCATCATTGGTGGAGCAAGTCTTCGATGGAGAAGATGTGGACTCTGATTTCGTTCAAACCATCCGTACTGTTAGTCCTGCAAGGACTTTTCTTGAAAAGACATTCCTGTTATGTGAGGAATACCAGAAGGACAAACCAAGGACACACCGTATGACTCGCCATTTTTACGACTTGGAGAAACTCATGCACACTCCCTACGCAGAAATGGCTCTCAAAGATGGGGCTCTCTATCATAAGATTGTGGAACACAGACGCAAACTCTATCATGTAGGCTATGTAGATTATGACAAGGAGCTACCGGCCAACATTCAGATTGTGCCCGATGAAGAACTGATGCCAGCTTATGAGACAGACTACAATGAGATGAAAGAGAGTTTCATATATGGACAACCCATGAATTTTGGAGAATTAATAGAAAAGATAAAGATTCTTCAGGAACAGTTTAGGGAAATAGACACCTTAAAAGTTTAATTCCACATGAAAGTTAAATAATAATCTCATTTTTCTCAAGCCTCTGCCACAGATTGGCGTACCCTTAATTTGTAACATAGGTGTCTTATTGATTAATTAAAGAAACTGAGTCCACTTTAAAAAGTAAATTACCATCAAGAAAAGTCAACAAAGGGCGTTGTTAGTATCTGCCCAAGGCGTTGGGCAACTTTGCCCATAAGGTTGGGCAAACTTGCCCAACACTGTGGGTAAACCTGCCCATTGTATTGAGCAAACCTGCCCATCGTATTGGGCAAAGTGCATAGTTGTACATGATGACTTTTCCTTTGTGGTTTAACGATTTTAGTTGACCACTCTAAGTATTATTGATAATACGAGTTGACTCAGTTATTACTTATTTATAATTCACGTTGACTTATTTAATTTTAGTCATACTTATAGTTGACCACTTATGCCTATAGTCACAAATAAATTTACCCTTAATATCTCCGCAAAGAAACATGTTGGGGGATAATCCTGAGCGTAGCTTCCTTGGTAAGTTTGGGTTGGGCTCGATGCCCAACTCAAACTTTTTACGTTGGTGGCTTAAACCATCACGTAGTTCCTTGGTGGTGCAAAGATACAAAAAGATCCTAAGCAACCTTAGCTTTTATCGCTTTTTCTCTGTAACTTATCCATCTTTTATCAATCTCGCCTCTTTTCTTTGCAGCCTCACGAGGGGTCAAGCCGTCAAGACTCAAATGTGGACGTTCTTCGTTATAGAAGCGGATGGCAGCCTTTACTGCCACCAAGACCTCTGATATAGAAGTAAACGACATGCCTTTCAAAAGCTCGTTCTTGATAGTATTGTTGACTCTTTCTGCAACGGCATTGTCCTTGGGATTGCCTGTTTCCGTCATGCTGATTTGTATGTTGTATTGCTTGAGCAAACCAGTATATTGGTAACTTGCATACTGAACCCCACGGTCAGAATGATGAATCAGTTGGCTAAGGTCATTTCCTTTGTAGTAATCCAAAGCCATCTTAAGGGCTTCTATGGCATAAATAGACTCTAGCGTCGGAGCTACACTATACCCGACTATCTCCTTTGTATAATAGTCCGTAATGAGGGCAAGATAACAGAACTTGTACTCACCGCTCTCGGGGTCGAGATAATATGGTATATACGTTATGTCACTGACAATCAGTTGGCATGGACGGCTGGGAAGCAAATCCTTAACAATATTAGGATACAATGGAAGGTCATGGGTGGAGTCTGTTGTCTTCACCCTACGTTTTACCTTTCGTACCTTAAGGTTGTATTTCTCGACAATGTCATAAAAGCGGTTGTAGCCAACACTTCTGGATACGCCAAATTGCCTTTGGTACATGAACCAAAGCTTATTGCCGCCAATACCTGGGTCTTTCTTGCGAACGCCTTTGATGAACTCTACAACGAACGCCTCTTGCGCAACCTTTAACATGGAACTGTCACCATGTTTGTAATAGGCTTGCTTGGTTACACCAAGTAACCGACACATCGAGATGACTGGATAGAGTTTGCCATCTCGTGTGTGAAGCCTGTTTGCTACTTGGTGCCAGCTTTTTTTAAGTCAATACCATAGACTTCCTTGCCAAAGGCTACCATTTCTTCATAGAAGTCTGCACGAAGGCGCTCCGATTTTACTTGCTTCTTCAGCTCTGCTATTTCCTGAAGCAGTTGCTTATAGTCCTCAGGAATGATTTCTTTACCTTTTTTACTCATTTTTTCTGCCAATTCTGGGTTTTCGGCTTCAAAAGTACGAATTTTACGGTGAACATGGTCCCTTTACAATCGTGACACTAATGTCAGTATCGTGATATAAATATATGTTGCGTGTCTTGAAATGATCGTATCATGGCTTGAAATGATCGTATCATGCCTTGATACGAACCTTTTTATCGGATACTTTTCGACGCCTCGATGGTGGGCAGCCATGGTGCAGAGGCATCGGCGGCGATAGGCTTGATTGAGACTACTACATGGCTTATGGGCAGCATTTGTTCGGCTACGGCAGCAGGCTTCTACGTGCAGGTGAGCCACCAGTTGGGCTCCAACGACCCTGCACGTGCTCGCAGCACGCTGCGTCAAGGCATCATGTCGGTGCTCGTGGTGAGCGCGTTGCTCGGATTAGTTCAATATATTGCATCATCGTCGTCGTGAGTTGCGCAAGTATAGCCGGCGTGGCGAGAAACATTACCAATCGAGCCTGCTCGCCGAGTGTCATAGGCTTACCCAGGCGTATCATCGAGAGTAATGCGTCTTTCTTCTTGTCTGATTTCATATATAAATAATGTATGTACCTATT
>OQVN01000502.1_pt1 | contig 14933 bp, 15 predicted proteins | sample 1691621 | NCBI WGS metagenome assembly OQVN01 (sample SAMN03418278, study PRJEB22391) | human gut metagenome | biome: human-gut; feature: organic feature; material: feces | host: Homo sapiens | place: Tanzania | collected 2013-01 | reverse complement strand
GCATCTGGGATCAGCAATGGCGAGCTTACAGCCAATGATCTCGGAGATGTAGAGAATATCGTTTGCCACAGAGCCTGTGATGGTTCTGGGCGGATATGCGTAGGAGTTCGTCAGACAGTAGGCCGTGATACCCTCGTTGTTGAGCGCCTTGGTTTTTGCCAGCAGCAACTCAGGGCTCTTGGTGTAGCCGTCGGTGCCGAGCAGACCGACGAGCGTCGTCACGCCGGAGGTAACGGCCTTGGAAAGCTGGAATTCCGGCGTCCGGGTGTTGAAGCCGCCCTCGCCGCCGCCGCCGACGATGTGAACGTGCTGGTCGATGAAGCCGGGAACGAGCATCTTGCCCGCCGCGTCGATCACGGTCAGATCGTCGCGCCACGGCTCGATGCAGTCCGCGATCTCAAGGATCTTGTCATAGGCCAGCAGAACGTCCTTTTTGCCAAGCGCCTTCGGCGCAAATACCTGTGCATTTTTGATCAGAATCATTGAAAACTTCCTCCTGTGTTCATTTTAACGTTTGACGCTGAATGTCAGTGCGAACAAACTGCTGATCCTTCTGCGGAATGCCGAGCTTTTCCTCGAGTCGCTCAAGCCGTTCCTGTGCGGTCAAAAAGCGCTCGCGGTCGCTGAGCAGAAGCCCGGAAGTGAGCACCTCGATCATCGCAATCATCGAGGAGACAGAGTTAAAAAGCACATCGTGTTCTGTGTTGCAGGTCAGAGACATTTCACACGCCTGCGCCACCGGGGAGGTCAAGCTGTCTGTGATGGAGATGCTTGTGATCTCGGCCTCCCGAAGATGCTGTGCCAGTTGAATGGTCAGCTCCGCGTATACGGGGATACTGATGAGGACAAAGACATCCTCCTTTGTGGCGTGCAGGAGCCGATCACAGGTCTTCTTTTTATCCGAGGTATCGACCAGATGCGCCTCACGACCGATCCGCTTAAGTTGATAGAGAAAAAAATCTGCTACGATCCGCGTGAGATGATGTCCCACAACAAAAATGCGCCGCGCATGGTTCAGCCGGTAAACGATCTGCATGAAGCTTTCCATGTCCAGATACTGGAATGTCATATCGAGCCCGCGCTTTTCGCTGTCGATGATCTTACGGCAAGTGTCGTTTGCATCGGTCGAGCGCGCGAGCGACATTCGAACCTTTTCGTTCGGACTCAAACGCATGCGCACATACTCCTGAAGCTGGCGACGGAAAGCCAGAAAACCCTGACAGCCCATATTGCTGCAAAATTTCAGAACGGTCGCATCTGTTGTGTGCGTTGTCTGTGCAAACTCGCGCAGCGTCTGGAAGCTTGCCGCATCAGGATGCTCCAGGCAGTAGTCTGCGATCCGTTTTTGAACGGAGCTGACTTCCGAATATCTGGCGCGGATCGTTTCCATAACATCCATGCAGTCACCCCTTTACAGTTCCGTCATTCGTGGCGTCTCAGGCAAAAATTCCGATGGCAGACCGAACGCTTCAAAGTAGCGGCACATTTGCATTGGTGCAAATTTTTCTGTGGAATAATGCGTACCGCCGAGAAGATTGACGGCGTTTGCCTTGGCAGCCTCGTGAATGGCGCCCACCCAAGGCACCTCCGGATTCGTCACACCGGTTATAAAGGTGTTGACACCCCAGTCGCGGAGCTGCTCGTAAATCTGCGTGTTTTTTGCACCGCCTGCCATGATGGCAAAGCGCCCGCGCGAAAGCACGTCCTCTGCGTAGTTGTAGAGCTTGACAGCGTGCCCGACGACGCGTTCCATCGCCTGCGCAAGCTCTGTCGCCGTTGAAAACGGCGAGGTACAGACAACGCCCATGCGCACCAGATTCTGCTCAAAGAAGGAATCATACGGCTCAGCGCCAAGCGCCCTTGCAAGGTTCACGCCGGGAGAAAACGGACTGTTACGGTCAAGCGGAATGTGATAGGTAAATAACGAGATGTGCCGCTCCTTCAGAAAATCAAGCCATTTTTGCGGGATCTGCGGTGGTGGATCCGCCGTGTTCATCCGCTGCGGCTTCGGATGATGCGTAAAGAGCATACATGTGTTGGCATCCAGACGTTCCAACTGCTCAAAAACCTCCGGACTTGCAAAGGTCGCGGTATATACGCGTGTAATTTCCTCGGTGTTATCCTCCTGAAGTCCGATCACCGGAAAGACCTCTGTGCAGGTCTGTGGCTGGAAGGTCCACTCCAGCCAACGGTAGAGAGTAGATGATTTCATCGCACGTCCCTCACTCTGCATCCAGCGGAATCTTTTCAAAGGCGCGCATATAATCAACGAGGAAGTCCGCCGTTGTATTCAGCATCTCTGTGCCCCATTCCACCGTAGCTGTGGATGGATGGTCGGGACCATACCAGCCGTTATCGGTGATCTTGCGGGTGGTGCGCGGCAGCGGCAGGGAAATGCCGCGGAATTCGACTCTGCGCAAACCGCAGGCGTGCAGCTCGTCGGTCGGGTCCTTCGGCGCGTTGTCGCAGATCAGATCCTTGCGCACAAGCTTCGGGTCGATCGCCAATTTCGAGGTAGAAATACAGAATACCGGAGACGGCGGCTTAAAGGCTGCTTTGGAAAAGGATTTTAACCTGATTATACTGGATCTGATGCTTCCCGGTGTGGATGGCTTTGAGGTGTGCAAGCAGATTCGGGAAAAGAAGGATATCCCCATCCTCATGGTTTCCGCTAAAAAGGATGATATTGATAAAATCAGAGGTCTGGGTCTGGGCGCGGACGATTACATGACAAAGCCTTTCAGCCCCAGCGAGCTGGTAGCAAGGGTAAAAGCGCATCTTGCCAGATACGAAAGACTGGTGGGCACCAATGCAAAGCCCCAGAACGACATTGTGGAAATCAGGGGACTACGCATCGATAAAACTGCGAGAAGAGTGTATGTGGACGGTGTGGAAAAAACCTTTACCACCAAGGAATTCGATTTGCTGACCTTCCTTGCAGAGCATCCCAATCATGTATACACCAAGGAAGAGCTGTTCCGCCAGATCTGGGATATGGATTCCATCGGTGACATTGCCACCGTTACGGTCCACATCAAGAAAATCCGTGAAAAAATCGAGTACGATACCGCGAAACCCCAGTACATCGAAACAATCTGGGGTGTGGGCTACCGCTTCAAGGTATAAAGAAAAAAACAAAAAGTCTTGCTGACTGCATAAACGTTAGGAAAACCGCCTTTTTATTTATATTGTAAAGTATTGTTAAAGGTATTCTATAGGATGAAAATACGAAGCAAGGGAGTATACCATAGAAGAAATCCAGTATAGTAAAAGTGCAGAAAGCATCAGTAAGTCCAAAAAGGAATAAAGGCGATAGATGAGATATTACAAGAATTTGAAATGAAGTAATTTATACCGATATTGCAGAATGTTGGTGGTTTGCTTGTGCAGTTCGGCAGAGTGAAGTGATATGATGAATGAACTGGAAAGAGCTACAAAGCAGGCACAGAAACAATAACGATTGGAAAAGCCAAAGCGGAAAGCTTAAAAGGCAACCCACCCGAAGGCATGCTTATTGAATACAAATAGTAAACAAGCAGGAGTGTAAAAATTCCTGCTTTTGTTTGCAACGCAAAACCCCTTCACCGAAGTGAAGGGGCGCATAAAACTCTGTCTTATTTAATGCCCTATAGGCACTGTTTAAGAGAATAATCTCTATCAAGAAATTATAGTTTATTATATGTAGAATGTCAACAATTATTTACTGTAAATGAACAATTCTTTCAATCGTTCATTTATTTTATCCAATGCACCATCAGAATATTTAATACCATATAATAAATCATTTTCATTTTTGGGTTTATATATTCGCATTTTACTTACGGTGGTAATCTGTTCCATTAATGCAATACTTCCCTTTTTTAGTTTTTGTAGTTCTTTGCTATAAATATTGAGAGTTTTGCGTTCTGTATTTAATGTGTCAATTTTCTGCTCAATGGTTGTAAGTAAGGTTGTTAAATTGCACTCAGTATTTTCCGTAGGATTTTCCTTTATGTTTTTAAGAGACTCTTGAATGACTTTTTGTATACTTAGGGCTTCTTGTAAGTCCTTTTTAATTGTTGCATCTAATTTATCGTATTTGGATTTTAACTTGTCATATAATTCATTTCCTAAAAATATGTCTCTCGGATAGGTGTCTTTTTCTTGTCCAGACGAGAGAGGAACTACCGTTATAACGGGAGAAGACTGTTGGTTGTCGTTATCTAATACAATGGCGTAATGTAAACCACCTTGCTCACTACCGACATTGAAGCCTAAATTAACAGAAATTACATCTCCGCGTGTATAGGACGGAATTTTTGAATAATCAAATTTCTGTTCATCCAATAAATAATCTGAAAAGTTTTCTAACCAATAAGCCAATAAATCGGCTTTTTTTAGATACTTATCATCGGGGTTGTTAATAAAAGCTTCAAAAATATTATTCACTTTTCTGATAGCATGCTTTTTATGTTGTATAGCAATGTCTTTTGTTACTTCTCTACCCATTTACACTTACTTCCTTTTTTATTTATAATATAACAAAAATATCCATATTGCAAATAGGATTTGTCATATTGCGATATAAGAAAGAAATGGAACAAAATAAAGAATTAAAATATTTCGGTGTTTTATGGTTAAAAAGTGCTTTGGATTGGCAATGTGCAGTGGCATAATTACTTTATGAATTCGAAATTTTTATAAAACGAGTGCTATTTACTGATTATACATAAACATAATTACAATGTTTGCAAAAAATGCAATAAAGCATCGTACTGCTGAGGTGTTAATTTGGAAGAAACCGCAAGTAAATTAAGTTGTTTATCAGAGAGTAATACGGTGTTATTGTCTTTGTCTAGAAAAAATTGTGATAATGAAATATCAAAGGCATCACATATTTTTATTAAAGAGGGTATCGAAGGATACATATTTTTTCTGTACCATGAAGAAATAGTGGATTGCGTAAGTCCTGATTTTTCTGCTAATTGATATTCTGTCCAATGTCTTGCTTCTCGCATTGTAGTTATACGTTCTAGAACATTTATCATATTATCACTCTCCTAGGATATATATGCGTTAATAATACTTCAAAAAGTCGTTGCAATTTAATACGCAAAGTCGTATAATTAAAACGACAATATAAACCAAAGGAGGTATATTATGGGAGATTATTATTGTAAATGTAAAGGATGCAAATATGCTGACCCAAATGAAAGAAATGGTTATAAGTGGTATTGTGAGTGTTATAGAACTTATGAAGACCCGGATGAAGTAAAGGAGTGTAAATACTATACAGAAAGGTAAAGGGGGAGTTATGGGATTATTTGGTAAATTATTTGGTGGTAGTACATCTCAAAAGCAACCAGACCAATTAGCAGTAAGTTTGGCTAATCAATTTGTAGAAGCGTTTAATAGTCACAATTTTAATAAAGCAAATGATTTAGCCGAGGATATGATTGAAATGGCTGGCATATATTGGACAAAATATGATACCGAAAGCTTTATGTGTTTATTACACGTGGCAGAAGAAACTTCATTTATGTATTCAGGAAATAAATATCCTCGTGATTTGGTAGAAGACCTTATTAGAAAGCAGCGCAATTAGTTGTATAAGTTTTTGGCTTCATTTACATACCAACTTGAATTTGTCAAACTGAGCAATTAGGCAATCCTTTAGGATTGCCTTTTCTATTTTGTAATATTTATATATAAGTTGCATTAAGTGTTGCTTTGGGGTTATAATTTTACATCAACGGAATGGTAATGTTACTACTTTTGAAAAGGCGGAGCGAATATAACTAAAAATGTTACCACAGAAAAATAAAGTAGTTTGGTAATAGTGTTAAAAACAAATATCTCTATATCAAGGTATAAATTATGCAGACACAGATTGTATACGAGGACGAGGCGGTTCTGGTTATCCGGAAGCCTGCCGGGCTGGCAACGGAAAGCGCCGGCATCGGGCAGAAGGATGTAGTCAGTGAACTGAAGAATTATGTGGCAAAGAAAAATCCGGGGAAAATGCCGTATCTGGGTATTGTTCATCGGCTTGACCAGCCTGTGGAAGGGCTTTTGGTATTTGCCAAAACGAAAAAAGCCGCCGAGGATTTAACGACGCAGCTTGGAAAAGGTACGCTTAAGAAGGAATACCTGGCGGTGGTATGTGGAAAAGTACCGGAAAATACCGGCAGGCTGGTGGATTATCTGATAAAGGTAAATGGCATGGCGGTGGTAAAGGACGCCGCGGATGCGCAGATAAAGGACGCCGCGGATGCGCAGGTAAAGGACGCCGCAGATGTGCAGGTAAAGGACGCCGCGGATGCGCGGGTAAAGCAAGCCGCATACCCACAGGCAAAAAAGGCGGTTCTTACTTACACGAAAAAAGCGGAAACCGAAAAGTTTACATTGCTTGCCGTGCAGATAGAAACCGGGCGTTTTCATCAGATAAGGGCGCAGCTTTCCCACGCGGGCTTTCCCATTCTGGGAGATGAAAAGTACGGCTCCGAGGAAAGCAAAGAGCTCTCCCGGGAAAAGAAAATCCGCTTTACGGCACTTTGCGCCGCTTCCTTAAGTTTCCGGCATCCCGTGACCGGCAAAACCATGGCATTTACCCAGGCGCCGCAAAATCCGGCATTTGCGGATTTTGTGATAGAATAAAAGCTTATGAAAGACAGGGAACCTTTGTCAGAGCATTTGGACAGATAAGTGCAGAAGCTTTTGTCAGTGTATTTCTTACAGATATATAAGAATAGAAACAGAAACATGTCATATACTAAACCCTATCAACAGGGCGGGCGTGATGGATGGGCGCCGCAAAAGATTGCGGGAGGGATTGGCATGCAGAAGAAATGGTATGAACAAAAAGGAATGGTACTGCTCCTCTTAACCGGAGCAGTCTATTTTTTTTTACGGTATCTTTCTCCGCTGCTGACGCCCATTTTAGCGGCAGGAATTCTGCTCACCCTGTGCTATCCGGCATTTGACGACATCCAGAAAAAAACGAAAATAAAGAAGCAGTACATGGCAAGCGCCATGCTGGTGCTCATTGGGGCGGTGCTCATGGGGCTTCTGTGGTGGGCAAGTGTGTATTTGTTCCGGAAAATTCCCCAGTGGGCAGCAGGTGTGGACGGGTTGCAGGAAACCCTGCGTATTTTTATCGGGGACTGCTGCGGCAAAATGGAAAGTTTTCTTGGGATAGAAGCCGACGATCTGAGCCATTCCCTCACCGGTCAGATGGATGCAGCGTTTGAAAACCTGAAAATCTCTATTCTGCCGGGACTTTTGCAGAACAGCTGGACCTATGTAAAAGCGGTGGGCTCCGTTTTTGCAGTGCTGGCGGTCACCATGATTGCCACGGTGCTGCTTGCCAAGGACTACGACGATCTGCTTGCCATGGTGGGAAAGCAGAAATGGAGTGTTATTCTTTTGGAGGTGGCGCTTAAGGTTATCCGTTATCTGGCGACCTATGTGAAGGCGCAGCTTCTTATCCTGCTTGGGATTTCCCTTATCTGTGTGACACTCCTGTCGGTTGCAGGTGTGGAAAAAAGTGTATTCTGGGGGATATTAGCGGGAATATTGGATGCGCTGCCTTTTATCGGCACCAGCATCGTGCTGCTTCCGCTGGCATTGTGGGAGCTTTTCTCAGGGGCATGCCTGAAAGCCTTTTTCTGTCTGCTTGCATACGGCGTCAGCGCTCTGTTCCGGGAGCTTGCGGAGCCGAAACTCATCGGCAAAAGAGTGGGTGTTTATCCCTTTATTATTCTGATTTCTGTGTATGCAGGGATGAAGCTGTTCGGACTGTGGGGCGTTATCAAGGGACCGGTGGGGCTGGTTATGATTGAGCAGTCCTATGTCTGTATCTGCCGCTATATTGACAATAAAAAGGCGGATGGATTATGATGGAGGAAACGTGTGTAAAAAGAAGGGACAGGACACATGAAAAAGAAACAGGTTAAAAAGAAGCAGCGTTCGCTTGCGGCGGATATACAGACGGTTTTGCTGTGGGTTCTGCGGGGCATAAGCTTCTTTTATCTTATTATGTTGGGCGTGGTGCTGCCGTTTTATTACCACCCCGAAACATCGTATATGACAATCGGCTCCGGAAAGGCGGAATTTTACAATAAATGGGCATTCGGCACGGCAAAAGCAGCGGGAGTCTTTCTCCTGCTCTATCTGCTGATGGCGGCGGTAAGACAGTTCCTGCTGTGGAAAAAGGACAGTAGCCGAAAAACAGGGGGAGCTTCCCTGTGGACGGCAATGAAGGCGGGATGTCAAAATTTCTGGCAGAGCCTTACCGGCACGGAACTGTTTGCCGTCTGTTACATAGCTGCCCTGTGCATTTCTTACCTGCTGACGGACTACCCGGAATTCGCAAAAATGGGAGCCGACGGCTGGAACATGGGCTTCTGGCCCCAGATTTTGTTTTTGTTTTTCTTTTTGTTATTGGAAAGAACCCTCACAACCGGGATGGCAAAGGCAGGCATCGGGATGATGCTTTCGGCATCCACGGTGGTATTTCTTTTAGGACTCTTAAACCGTTACGGGGTCAATCCCCTGCACATGGAAAGCAGCGGGCCGGGATTTATCTCCACCATCGGCAATATTAACTGGTACTGCGGTTACTGGTCGGTGCTGTTCCCGGTATGCTGCGGTATCTTCCTGTTCCGGGAGAAAGTTCTGCCGGGCAGCAGGTCCGCGCAGCAGGCTCCGGTGTCCGTTTTGTATCGTGTTCTGCCGGTGCTTAGCGGTATTGCGGTTGTTATCGGCTTTGCCACGGGCGTATCCCAGGGCAGCGACAGCGGTCTTTTGGTGCTGGCAGCCATGACACTCATTCTGGGCTGCTTTGCCGGAAAAGAAAAGGAAGGCTTACGTCATTTTATCGAGCTTCTGCTGTTGTTCTGTGTTTCCCTTACGGGACTTTTTGTCCTGCAGCATCTGTTCCCGGAACGGAACAAATACCAGACTGCCGGTTATCTTTTCCTGACTGGGAAGCCGTGGGGGCTGATTTTTGGCGTGCTGCTTTTGTGTTTGTATTTCTTCTTGTTTATAAGAAAGAATAACTGTGCCAATGGATGGACAAAAACGGTGGAAAATCACTGTGACAATAAATTGACGGGAACAGCGGACAGGGGCATTGTCTGGACCTACAGAGCCTGGCAGATACTGACGGGACTTTCCGCTGCGGCGCTGGTTCTTTACATCGGTCTTTTGACTTTCAATACGACACACCCGGGCGTAATACCGGCGCTTGACGGCAACGCCCTGTTTACCTTCAATACTTCATGGGGAAGCTCCCGCGGGGCAACCTGGAGCATCGGTATCCATACATTTCTGGCACAGAATTTCGGACACCGGCTCTTTGGCGTGGGACCGGACTCCATGGCGGCATACCTGTACCAGAGCGACAATTCCACACTGCTTGCGGAAGTCAGGGCGACTTTTGGGGATAAAAGACTTACCAATGCCCATGGAGAGTGGATAACTGTCCTGGTAAATACCGGACTCATGGGGCTGTTGAGCTTTGCCGCCATGATTATTTCTGCCGTGGGGACTTTGTTTTCCCGGAAGCAGAAAACACTGGCAAAAGCCTGCGGGCTTGCCGTTTTATGCTATACCCTGCACAATATTTTCAGTTTTGAGCAGATGATGAACATCAGCCAGATGTACCTTGTCATGGGCATCGGCATGGCTGTGGCGGAAAAGGAAGAAAGGGACTGATATGTTATTTAACTCCACAATATTCATAGCGCTCTTCCTGCCGCTTTGTCTGATTGGCTGGTACGGGCTGCAACAATTCAAAAATCCTGCCTGGGCAAAGCTGTTTCTGGTGGGCATGTCCCTGTGGTTTTACGGCTATTATAACCCATGGTATCTGCTTATTTTAGTGGGCAGCCTGCTTGTCAATCAGGGCATCAGCGCCGCCATGGAGCATGGAAGAAGCCGGAAGCTTCTTCTAACTTTGGGACTTATTGCCAATATCGGACTGCTGTTTTATTTTAAGTATTTTAATTTTTTCGTGGACAACTGCAATTTCTTCTTCCATACGGACTGGCAGATAGAAAAAATTGCACTGCCGCTGGGTATCAGCTTTTTCACATTCCAGCAGATTTCCTATGTGGTGGACCGTTACAATGGAGAAGCGCCCTGCTACAGTCTGCTGGACTATGCCTGCTTTGTGACATTTTTTCCCCAGTTGATTGCGGGCCCCATCGTACTGCACAGTGAATTTATTCCGACGCTGCAGGCAAGGAAAAACAGGAAACCGGACTGGGAAATGTTTTATGACGGCGTGGCGTTGTTTGTACTGGGCTTTGGAAAAAAAGTACTTTTGGCTGACGTGCTGGCGCTGCTTGTGAACTCTGTGTTTGATGTGGTGGGCGTGGTGCAGTATTATCTGGATTTCTGGACGGGGCTTATTACGATTCTGTGCTACGGTTTCCAGCTTTATTTCGATTTCAGCGGTTACTGCGATATGGCGCGCGGCATCGGCAGAATGTTTGGCTTTGAACTGCCGGTGAATTTCCGTTCTCCCTTCAAGGCGGATTCCGTCCGGGATATCTGGAAACGCTGGCATGTCACACTGGGACGTTTTTTAACCGCTTATGTATACATTCCTCTCGGCGGCAACCGGAAGGGCAAGGCAAGAAAGTATCTGAATCTGTTTCTGGTATTCTTGGTCAGCGGCATCTGGCACGGCGCCAACTGGACATATATTCTGTGGGGCGTAATGCACGGGGTTGCCATTGTGTGGGAAAATCTGTTCCCGAAGCTTCGGTTCAGGAGCCGGAAGCTCAATGTCTTTTTTACCCAGATATTCTGGTTCCTGACCCTGATTATGTTCCGCAGCAATACCCTTTTGCAGGCGGGATATTTTTACCGTAATCTGTTCACGGCGCCGAAGCCCTTCCTAAACGGCATCGGTGCGGCGCTGCAGATACCGGAGAACTTTATTGTCATAAAGGCGCTTACCCTGAAAGCACCGCAGTATCTGCCTGTTTTTTACTTTGTTATGATTGGTCTTATGCTTGCCGTCAGCTTCTTTTTTGCTTACGGAAAAGAGGCGGGAGAATGGATAAAAGCGAAGGCACGCACGAAAAAGGGTGCATTTCTGCTGGCGGTTGTTTTTCTCTGGGGCTTTGTGTCCCTCTCCCAGGTCAGCACGTTTTTGTATTTTAACTTTTAACCGTATCAGTAAAGGAAGAATAAAATGCTTACCGGTAAAAAAGCTTTGAAGAACTTCATATTGTGGGTTGCGGCAGGGCTCCTTCTTGTTGCGGGAATTACTGTTTTGTTTGACCCCTTTTACCAGTACCACGGACCTCTGCCCGGCATGAAGGAGGTGCTGTTTGAAAGGGAAAGCCAGGTTATCGGCTCCACCCGGCATTTTTCCTATGACAGTGTGCTTTTGGGTTCTTCTGTGGTGGAAAACTGCGACAGCAGCTATCTGGACAATGCCTACGGCATCAAAACCCTGAAGGTGGTGAAAGGCTCCGGCTCCACGGCGGACCTTATGTATTATCTGGAAAAAGCACATGAAAAGCAGGACATTAAGAGAGTTTTTTACGGACTGGATTTGTTTGCCCTGAAAATGCCATGTGAAGTGACGGTGGTGTCACAATATAGCCCGAATTACCTGTATACGGAAACAATTCTGGATGACGGCGCGTATCTTTTTAATAAGGATGTGCTCCTAAAGAAAATTCCGCTGATGCTGGCGTATTCTTTTGCGGATAAAAATACGGGGGGACATGCCTACGACTGGTCGGAGGACAAAACCTTCGGTCCGGCAAAAGCCATGGAAGCCTACGAGGGACCTTATGTACAGAGCGAGGAGAAGGATTTCACGGATGATAAAGCAACCATTGCGGCCAATATAGCTCTGATAACGGAAGAAATTAAGTCCCACCCGGATACCCTTTATACGGTTTTCTTCCCGCCGTACTCGCTGCTCATGTGGGACGATACTTGCAGACAGGGCGAACTTTCCGAGTACTGCTATATGCTGGAGGAAGCTCTACGGGCGCTTCTTTCCTATGACAATGTGGAGATTTATTATTTCCAGACGGACACGGAAATTGTGTGCAATCTGAACCTTTACATGGACAAGGTGCATTATTCCCCGGACATCAATCAGTACATGCTGACCTGCATGGTGCAGGGGAAAGAGGCATATCGTGTAGATAAGGATAACCGGCAGGATGTGGTACCTTCTTTGCGACAGATGTGTCAGTATATAACGGAAGAGGCTATCTATAACTATTACCCGAGGGAGCAATAACCGCGTCCGGAAGATGCATAACTGTATCGGAAAAGAAATGCTTTCGGGAGAAGAAACCGGCAGGAGGCTATGAACACCGCCCCGCAATCTGCATATCATAAGAGAAAAGGGACCGGAAGTGTCAGATATGGACTTTTCCAACCGAATTTTGCCTTTTTACATGGCATACCCACAGCCCTGCCTGATGAAGGAGGACAGCACCGTCCTGCGTGATTTGGAATACCTGCAGCAGATGTATCCCGGGCAGGCGAAGATGCTGCAGAAGAGGATTGCCGAGGTCCTGGATAAAGTGGATTATGAGGGCAGCCTGCTTTATGATGAATACCCCGACAAGTGGCAGCTTTACCGTCTGGGAGACAGCATTGTCGCTATTTTGAAGCGGGAGGAAGAGGAAAAAGGAGAAGATGTGAATACTTCCCCGGAAAAATGGGAATGGATAAAGGATATGGTACTGCTTATCCTGTATTACGAGATTTACAAACGGCGCCACAGCGGACGAAAAAGCTTTATAAAATTTTAGTTGAGGTTTTCAGGCAAAATCATTAGAATATAGTCATAGTGGGTACTTCGGCCAAAGGGGATGAGGGAACACTATGACTATTGTTTTGTGAGGATACATCCATGACGGAATTTTTGGATTTGATAAAGGATATAGAAAAAGCCGGACTGCAGAATGCCATATTCAGCAATCCGATTGATAAAGAAAAGGGCAGCAAAATCACCGTACATCCCATTCTTTTAAAAGGAGAGGCGGTGTATCAGCGCACCAGCTTTGTAGGGACCAAGGTGTTCCATGAAAATCTGGCGCCGGATAGGCTGGCAGAGCAGCTCATACAGGACATGCAGGCATTTAAGCAGGCGGAGTTTACCACGCCGGACTTTTCCGCCTACGTGCTGGTGAGCAAAAAAGGAAAAATGACAATCAAGAAGAAAATGACGCTGGGAGTGGGCAAAAAGAACGCGAATGGAAACCTGCCGGCAGGTCTGGAGATTGCGGAGCACAACCGAAAGAAGCATTATATATTGGAAGAAGGCAAGCCCGTGGAATTTTTAGTGGGACTCGGCGTGCAGACCCCGGAGGGTAAAATCGTAAAGGCGAAGTACGATAAGTTCCGCCAGATTAACCGTTATCTGGAATTTATCGAGGACATTGTGCGTAAGCTTCCAACAGACAGACCGGTGCGCATCATTGACTTCGGATGCGGAAAATCCTATCTTACCTTTGCCATGTATTATTACCTGCATGTGCTTCGGAAATACGAAGTGGAGATTACGGGTCTGGATTTGAAGGAGGATGTGATTGCCCTTTGCAACAGGCTGGCAGAGCAGTACGGCTACGAGCACCTGCATTTTGAGAGGGGCGACATCAGCTCCTACGAAGGCGAGGATAAGGTGGACATGGTGGTGACACTCCATGCCTGCGACACGGCAACCGATTACGCCATAGAAAAAGCGGTAAAATGGAATGCAGGTGTCATTATGGTGGTGCCCTGCTGTCAGCATGAGCTGAACCGGCAGATTTCCTGCAAGGAGCTTCAGCCCGTTTTGAAATACGGACTGATACGGGAGCGCATGGCTGCCCTTATGACGGACGCCCTGCGCGCGGATATGCTGGAGGAAATGGGCTACGAGGTACAGATTCTGGAGTTCATCGATATGGAGCATACCCCGAAAAACATTTTAATCAGAGCGGTGAAGAAAAACGGCATCCGTAAAAAATCGGAGGATGTGGAAAAAGTAACCGCATTTCTGCATGTGCAGCCGACACTGCAGAAGCTTTTGGGAAAGGAACAGGCTGAATGAAAAAAGGAATTATCAAGTGGGCGGTATTCATGGTTGTGTTTGTCGCATCACTGTTTATATTTTCCCGGCTGCTAAACACGGGAACCAACGATATGACCATGGATATGGAGGAGCCGAAGTTCCCGGTGGTCTACATGGGCATGGGCGACATCCGTTACAACGAAATGCACGGCTATGTAAATGCCATGGATACCACGTTCATGCGGGACACCATTACCGTGCTGGACGAGAACCGCAGCACACAGTTTTTTGTGGACACTTACGGCGACAAGGTGCAGAAATTTGTGTTTGAAGTGCGCAGTGTGGATGGGGAACGGCTGATTGAAAGCACCGAGGTTACGGGGTATGAGACTACGGCGGCAGGCATTTCCGGTACGCTGACCGCCAAGGACCTGCTGGAAACAGACAAGGAATACGAAATGGTGCTGCTTCTGACGCTGGACACGGGCAACACGGTGTATTATTATACCAGACTGGCATGGGGGACGGACTACCATGCCTACGACAAATTAAGCTTTGCCAGGGATTTTAACAACAAGACCTTTGACAAAGAGCAGGCACAGGACCTTGCCAAATATATGGAAACCAATTCCACCGGGGACAACAGTACCCTGCATAAGGTGGATATCCATTGCAGCTTAAATCAGGTAATCTGGGGCAATCTGGAAGTGAAGAAGGTCACTTCCCCGGTTTTCCAGATTACGGAAATTGCCTCCCAGACGGCGGTCGTTACCGCTCACTATGTGATAAGCACCGGCACCGGCAAGCAGACCTCCTACTTCTATGTGGAAGAGTACTACCGGCTCCGTTATACCACGGACCGTATTTACCTGCTCGATTATAACCGCACCATGAATGAAATATTGGAAATTAT
>OQVN01000494.1_pt1 | contig 15036 bp, 13 predicted proteins | sample 1691621 | NCBI WGS metagenome assembly OQVN01 (sample SAMN03418278, study PRJEB22391) | human gut metagenome | biome: human-gut; feature: organic feature; material: feces | host: Homo sapiens | place: Tanzania | collected 2013-01 | reverse complement strand
GTGTATGATTAATACGACGAATGAGATCTTCTCTTGCGGGCGTTTCAGCATTTAACATTGCTTCCTTGTTTTCTTCACTTACTTCTGTAAAGTTACGGAAGTGTACGTTATCGTCGGCAGTACCATGAATCAATAAAAGGTCACCGCTTAGGTTATTCGCACGCTGAATAGGATTAACGGCATAACCATTTGCATTCTCTTTAGGTGTGCGCATATAACGTTCAGTGTAAACCGTATCGTAGTATTTCCAATTTGTAGGAGCAGCTACAGCCACACCTGCGCGGAATACAGGACGACCTTCACTCATAGACATCAAAGTGTTGAAACCACCAAAACTCCAACCCCAAATGGCAATACGGTTTTTGTCTACGTAAGGCAGTGAACCTAAGTAAAGAGCAGCTTCTACTTGGTCTTTCGATTCCTTATCGCCTAAGTTCAAGTATGTGCATTTTTCAAATTCAGCACCGCGAGCACCAGTACCACGACCATCCACACATACAAAAACAAAACCCTGTTGAGCCATGTAACTTTCCCATTGTGCACCAGGGTAGAAACCCATGTTCCAAGAGTCCTTCACTTCTTGCGATCCAGGACCTGAGTATTGGTACATAATAACGGGATATTTCTTTGCGCTATCAAAGTTTTTAGGCTTAATCATGTAACCATTCAATTCAACTCCTTCAGAAGTCTTAAAAGTAAAGAATTCCTTAGAACCGAGCAAAGGTGTAACATCATCCTTCAACTTCTTATTGTCAATCATCGTGCTGAGCACCTTACCATTTGTGGCGTCGCGCAATGTAGTAACAGGAGGAAAAGTAGCCGATGAATACACGTTAAGGAAGTATTTCATCGTAGTGCTAAAAATCGCATCGTTCGAACCTGTTTCTGTTGAAATCTTGCGTTCTTTTCCATTCTTATCGGCAGAGTAGATAGCAGTGCGCAAAGGACTCTCTTGGTGTGAAGAGTAGAAGAAACGACCACTCTGTGCATCATAGCCATAAAAACTTGCAACATCATAGTTACCCTTTGTGATTTGGCGTTCCATCTTACCATTAAGGTTATACCAATAAATGTGCTTATAACCCGAACGATCAGAAACGTAGGCAAAGTGGTCACCATAGAATTTAAGGCTGCCGTATGCAGTTTCAGGCACATACTTTGTATTTTCTTCTCTTACCACGAGTTTACACTCAGTGCTACGTGGGTTCGCCATGTAAATATCCATTCGGTCTTGGTGGCGGTTAAGCGTCACAACAGCCAATTTTGCAGGGTCAGCAGTGAAATGAATGCGTGGAATATAGCCATCCGAATCGAGAGGAAGTTTAAGCGTACGAGTTACGCGATTCTTGATATCGAAAGTCATAACGCTCACATCGCTGTTCTTAGCACCTGCCACAGGATATTTATAGTTGTAGGCACCAGGATATTCATCGTTCTCTTCACGAGTAGGGTAGGAGCCTTTAAACTCTTGAATGCTGTAAATGGGCACCTTGCTTTCGTCATAACGAATCCAAGCCAACATTTGGCTGTCTGATGAAAAGTCGAATGAGCGATTCGTGCTAAACTCCTCTTCATAAACCCAGTCGGGCAAACCATTAATCACCTCGTTAAACTTACCGTCTTTCGTAATTTGGCTTTCAGCGTTACCAAAGAGCAACTTTACCAAGTAGAGGTTATTGTCGCGTACAAAGGCAATGTTGTTACCATCAGGCGAGAAGGTAGGCATTTGTTGTGGACCACCATCCGAGAGCGCTTCAAACTTTTTGTTCTCTACATCATAAATGTAGTAAACCGCAGTGTAAGAGCGGCGATAGATAGGGCGAGTTTGTGTGCGAAGCAAAATTCTGCGTTCGTCAGGCGACATAATGTAGCCGTCAATAGCCTCCAGTTTTTTAGGTCCACGTGCAGTTTCAGCGTCAAACATAACGCCCAATTCCTTACCCGTTTTAAATGAGCGGCGAATAATGCGTTTACTGTCGTTTGAAAGTTGTGTGTAGGTTTCGCCATCCTTCATCGGATTGACGCCATACACATACTGCGGATTATACTTTCCGCCTGTAATGTCCTCAAGTGTGAGTTGTTGAGCAGTTTGAGCCGTAGCTTCTGAGCCATTAAAGCCCATATAGCCCACGAACAAACTTGCTACAAGTAGTAAAAAGCGTTTCATTTATGTTTTGATATATTGAAATTTTGTTTTAGAATCAGCTTCTTATCGTCTATTTCAAAAATATGTGCAAATGTACGCATTTAACTTGGAATGCTTTCAATAAAAGTGATAAATGGCACACATAAATGCATATTGCACCTAAAAAAAGACTCCGAATGACATTTTAGAAGCTCATGATAGACTTGTTATCTGCATCTTGAAAAAGAAAAAAATATACATACGTATGAATATATGGAATATTTTTACGATATTTGCAAAAAATAGGCAGACTCGCGACGATGAAACAAAGCAAAATAACGTTTTGGGTTGACCAAAACGATACGTAGCGCGTGCATTGTCACATGGTCTGAGAACATAAGAATATAAAGACATTCATGGAATTTTCAGCAAAGCAAATAGCGGAGTATTTAGGCGGAAAGGTCGAAGGCGATGAAAATGCATCGGTAAAGACCTTTGCTAAAATAGAAGAAGGCGTGAAAGGTGCCATATCTTTTCTTGCCAACCCGCATTACGCACACTATCTGTATGATACGCAATCAAGCATCGTGTTGGTAAACAATGATTTTCAACCCGAACGTGAGGTAAAAGCAACGCTTATCCGTGTAGAGAATGCTTACGAAGCCATTGCGCGTCTGCTCACTCTTTATCAATCTACCATGCAAAAACGCACAGGTATCCATCCATTGGCTTGTGTGGCAGAAACTGCCCAAGTAGGCGAGGGCACTTACGTAGGTCCTTTCGCTTATATTGGCGAAAATGTGGTAGTAGGTAAAGGTTGTCAAATTTATTCAGGCACGGTTATCGAAGAGCGTGCGGTAGTGGGCGATGACTGCTTGTTCTATCCTAACGTATCAGTTTATCACGATTGCAAAATAGGTAATCGTGTTACATTACATTCAGGCACAGTGATTGGTGCAGATGGTTTTGGTTTTGCCCCCGCAGCCGATGGATATGAAAAGATTCCTCAAATTGGTATCGTAACCATAGAGGATGATGTAGAAATTGGTGCGAATACTTGTGTAGACCGTTCTACAATGGGTTCAACATTTGTGCGCAAGGGCGTTAAACTCGATAACCTCGTACAAATAGCTCATAACTGCGAAGTAGGTGCCAACACCGTAATGTCTGCGCAAGTAGGCGTAGCTGGTTCAACCAAGATAGGTCAATGGTGTATGTTTGGCGGTCAAGTGGGTATAGCCGGACATGCTGTAATTGGCGATCGTGTGCTTTCGGGTGCACAAGCAGGTATCATTGGAGGCAAGGCAATTAGCAAGGGCAACGTAACCGTGCAAGGTTCGCCTGCTATCGATGCCAAAAACTTTATGCGTTCAAGCGCCGTATTTAAGTACTTGCCTGAGATGCGTAACGAAATTGCTGCATTGAAAAAAGAAATTGAAGAATTGAAGAAAAAGTAAACCCACCTTTTCAGTATGGCTTATTAAGCAAAACCTTTTTGAAAGGAACTCTTAATTTTTCTCCTTAAAAATCGGTACAGCTTTTTAAACGACTCCAATAGGTAAGTTCACTTTTTGCACCATATACCATTCATTTCATTATGTTGAAACAAAAAACTTTGGCCGGCAGCTTTTCATTGTTTGGCAAGGGATTGCATACAGGACTCAGTCTCACTGTAACCTTCAATCCTGCTCCCGAAAACCACGGCTATAAAATACAACGAATCGACCTTGAAGGCGAACCTATTATCGAGGCTATTGCCGAAAACGTAATAGACACATCGCGTGGCACAGTGGTAGCAAAGGGCGAAGCCCGCGTTAGCACCATTGAACATGCTATGGCAGCTCTTTATGCCATGGGCATCGACAACTGCTTGATTCAAGTCAACGGTCCTGAATTCCCCATCCTCGATGGTAGTTCTATACTTTATGTAGAAAATATCCGTCGTGTGGGTTTAGTAGAGCAGAATGCACCCAAGGATTTCTATGTAATCAAAAAGAAAATCGAGTTCCGTGATGAAGAAAGCGGTTCGTCAATCATCATCCTCCCCGACGAGCAGTTCTCTATTACCACAATGATTTCTTTTGAGTCGCAGTTCATCAACAGCCAGTTTGCTACACTCGATAGCATGGACGACTTTGTCGATGAAATAGCATCGGCACGCACATTCGTTTTTGTGCGCGAAATCGAACCCTTGCTCAAGGCAGGTTTAATTAAGGGCGGCGACTTAGACAATGCCATCGTAATTTACGAAAAACAAGTGTCGCAAGATACGCTCGACCGTTTGGCAGACCACTTACACGTAGACCGTCGCGATGCTACCAAGTTAGGTTACATTCAGGACCGTCCGTTAGTATGGCAGAATGAACCTGCACGCCACAAGTTGCTCGACATCATTGGCGACATGGCACTTATAGGTCGCCCCATCAAGGGCAGAATCATTGCTACGCGTCCGGGTCACACCATCAATAATAAGTTCGCTCGTCAAATGCGTCGTGAAATTCGTCAGCACGAAATTCAAGCCCCCAATTACGATCCGAACGAAGAACCCATGATGGATGTAAATCGCATTCGCGAACTTCTTCCCCATCGCTACCCCATGCAGTTGGTCGATAAGGTAGTCGAAACAGGTTCCAACTATATTGTAGCCGTGAAGAATGTAACTTCAAACGAGGCATTTTTCCAAGGCCACTTCCCCCAAGAACCCGTAATGCCAGGCGTGCTTCAAATCGAAGCAATGGCACAGGCAGGTGGTTTGCTCGTGCTCAATTCTATCGAAGAACCTGAGCGTTGGAGCACCTACTTCCTTCGCATAAACGATGTGAAGTTCCGCAAAAAGGTCGTTCCTGGCGATACCTTGCTCTTCCGTGTAGAATTAATCTCCCCCATTCGTCATGGCATTTCGTCAATGCACGGTTTTGCATTTGTGGGCGAGACAGTTGTGATGGAAGCCACATTTACGGCACAGATTGTTAAAAACAAGTAGCAAGTGGGGGAGACCCCGTCTACCTTATACACACATTTAAATAAACATGATAAGTCCTTTAGCATACATACATCCCGAGGCCGTGATAGGTGAGGGTTGCGAGATAGGTCCCTTCTGCTACATCGACAAAGACGTGGTGCTTGGCAGCAACAACCATCTTATGAATGGCGTAACAATATTGTCGGGTACGCGCATGGGAAATGACAATCGCATATTCCCAGGTGCCGTAATCGGAGCCATCCCACAAGACTTGAAATTTCAAGGCGAGGAAACCACAGCCGAAATAGGCGACAATAATACCATCCGCGAAAACGTAACCATCAACCGTGGAACAGCAGCCAAGGGCAAAACCGTAGTAGGTTCTAACAACCTGCTTATGGAAGGTATGCACATTGCACACGATGTAATTGTGGGTAGTGGCTGCATTATTGGCAATACCACCAAACTTGCGGGCGAGGTAATCGTCGACGATTTTGCTATTATTTCAGCCTGTGTGCTCGTACACCAGTTCTGTCACATCGGCAGCTACGTAATGGTAGGTGGTGGCACACGCACAGGTCAAGACATCCCCCCCTTCGTCATGGCAGCACGCGAACCTGTAGCATACTGCGGCTTGAACCTCGTAGGTTTGCGTCGTCGTGGATTCTCGAGAGATTTAATTGAAAACATCCACAATGCCTACCGTTTGCTTTATCAGCGCGGCAAGCTGCGCGAAGAATGCTTAAAGGAAATACGCGAAACGGTGCCCATGAGTCCCGAAATAGAATATATTCTCGATTTCGTAACATCGTCAAAACGCGGTATCATCAAATAAACAACGCACTTTAATATGGTATTCAGAATAAAATTTATCTGCGAAGAAGTGGATGGCTTTGTTCGTGAAGTGAAGATAGATAGCGATGCCACATTTCTCGATCTCAACAAAATAATCCTCAAATCGTGCAATTACGCCGACGACCAACTCACCTCGTTCTATCTTTGTAACGACGAGTGGCAGCGTGGCGAGCAAATCACACGCGAGGATATGGGCTTTAGCAGTTCCGACGAAGATGTTTATGTAATGGAAAATACACGTCTTTCAGAACTCATCGAAGACGAAGAACAACATCTTGAGTTCGTGTTCGACCCCTTCAGCGATCGCAGCTTCTTCCTCGATGTGAAAGAAGTCATTTTCAGCGAACACATTGCCGAAGCCGAAATCGTGCGTGCCAAGGGCGATGCCCCACAGCAAATCGAGATGAGCAATGACGACCCCCTTACACTGATTAAGGGAGGCAAGAAAAAAGCTGCAGCAGCCGACGACGATTACGGCTACGATTCCTCCTATCTTGATGACGTAGCATATAACGATGACGAAATAGACCCCGAGGGCTTCGAAATCACCGACGGCAGTTCTTTCGTTTAAAATATAACGACAATAACCCCCTAAAATGTGCGGAAGTGTGTGCTTCGCGTTTGTGAGTATGCCTCATGGCATGCCAGCAATACCCCCACACACTGCCGCACATTTTTTTCACCCCTCGAAATATGGAAAAAACGCTCAAAGTAATCATAGGTCCCACAGGCATCGGCAAAACCGAATATGCCATACGCATGGCAGAGCAATACGGCTGTCCCATAATCAATGCCGACTCGCGCCAACTTTATCGCGACATTCCCATAGGCACAGCAGCACCCACCCCCCAAGAACAGCAACGCGTAAAGCACTATTTTGTGGGAACCTTAGGACTAGAGGAATATTACAGCGCAGCGCAATACGAGCAAGAGGCCGTGGCGCTCATCACCGATCTATTCCGTCAGCACGACACCCTAGTAATGTCAGGAGGTTCAATGCTATATATCGATGCCGTGTGCAAGGGCATAGACGACATACCTACAGTCGACAACGAAACCCGCCAGTTGCTCAAAACACGTTACGAACAAGAAGGGCTCGAACCCCTTGTAGCCGAACTCCGTTTGCTTGACCCCGCCTATTACGACATTTGCGACAAGCGCAATCCCAAACGAGTGGTGCATGCCCTCGAAATATGTTATATGACTGGGCGTACTCTCACCTCTTATCGCGTGCGCAAGCAAGTAACACGTCCCTTTCGCATCGAAAAAATAGGTTTGCAGCGTCCGCGTCCCGAGCTCTTCGATCGCATCAATCGTCGAGTCGACGTAATGGTAGAGCAAGGGCTAATTGACGAAGCACGTCGCGTATTGCCCTATCGTCATTGCAACGCACTGAACACCGTGGGCTATAAAGAACTCTTCAAATATTTCGATGGCGAATGGTCACTCGATATGGCGTTAGAGAAAATACGTCGAAACTCACGTGTCTATGCCAAAAAGCAAATCACCTGGTTCAAAAAAGACGAAGCCGTGCAGTGGGTCGAACTTTAAACAGGGTAGGGGAAATCTGCCTCCTAACTCCTCTATGGCATTCATGTCGTTTCATAGGATGCGCCAACTGAGGAAACGAAAACGCGCTAACAAAGGAAACGAAAAACGCCTTCGATCTTCACAGACCAAAGACGAGAAAGTTATTAATGTAAAAATATGCAACGTAAATTTGCAACTTATTTTCATATCCACCAAATTTTTTCTGCATAAAAAACTTATATAATACATAAAACTTAGGGTAAAAGCAAAAGTGACAAGTGACAAGTGACACATTAAATCATTGATAATCAATAACTTAGGTGTCACTTTGTCACTCGAAAAATTTCTTAATTCTGAGTTAACGAGTGTAAACACCGATATAAGCGGTAAGAAATAAGTTTTCTGCAAGCCACGTTTTGCCTTTTAAACGTGCAAAGGAAAACATAGCGCGTTTTTTTATTCTAAAGCAAAATACTGTCTAACACCTCATTATGGGCTGCAAGAACGGAATGAAAGCATTATGGCTAAATATAATTTTTATTAACTCAATAGTCTTTGCTTTTATTATTCTACGTGTTAAAACTTATTACAAGTGTAAAAATGCACACTTTCCCAGTGACAACCTGTCAGTGGTTTTTGTACACTTTTTTTTAAATCCTTTTTTTGTTTTAGTAGCAACATCTTTGAAAGGGTGTTAACTACACTGCGAAAAATATCTTCAGCCAAGAGCGTTTGGTCGTTGCATTTTTCCACACGCAAAAACTTGGTAGTGGTGGGGATATTCGCGCACCATTCTTTTATATACTGCATAAGTAAGGCATTTTATTATACGCCTAACACGCACCGAGTACTTTATTCAATTACCCTAAAAGTTTACACAGTAAACCGCTACAAGACTTTACATTCTTTCACACGAAAATTGTCACTTTGTCACTTGTCACTTTTCGAATGACTTTGATGTCTCAAAAAAAAGAAGAAGTATATTGATAATCAATAACTTATATATTAACATTTATTTTTTTGCTACCAAATTATGGAAAAGTGACAAGTGATAATTTGCCAATAATAATCTTTAACGCGCTGATACTCAGTGTTTTACGCTCGCTAATTTGTCACTTTTCTGTGTCACTTTTTCTCGAATTGTCACTTTTTGATTGTAACCAAAAGTGTACAAATAGGGCGTTTTGGGGCGTCAATCGTTAAATTCGCAAGAGGTGTCACTTTTGCCCAAAGTGACACTTTGAAATCTGCACACTTTCGAGATACAAAAAAATAATTTTTCTCCTGTAAACACTGGGCAAGTAAGCCGATTTTAACATTTCAAAACGCCACAAATTTGCGAAAAATTTTGCATACACTTTTTCGCGTTGTAACTTTGTACTCGCAAGTTTGCTAAAACACGCTCCATTTTGGCGGACAAGGATTCCGAAGACATTCCGATATCATTCCGAAGGAACACAGAACGCATTTGGGGGCTATTTACTAACCAAAAAAACACTACTATCATGGCAAAAATAAATTCTTGTATGTTTCACTTTGCAAAATACAAGGTAAATGTTACCTTTGTGATTTAAAACATTGAAAACACTAAAAAGAAATATAGTTTATGCTTATTATTGGAATCGCTGGAGGTACAGGCTCAGGTAAGACCACAGTAGTAAAAAAAATAGTAGAAACACTGCCAGCAAACACGGTGGCAGTTATTCCGCAAGACTCTTATTACAATGCACAATGGGACGTGCCCGAGGAGTTGCGTAAGAAAACCAACTTCGACCATCCCGATGCCTTTGAATGGCCCTTGTTGGCACATCAAATTGAGGAATTGCGTAAGGGCAATGCCATTGAGCAACCCACTTATTCATACATCACATGCACCCGTCAGCAAGAAACGGTACATGTAGAGCCACACGACGTGATTATTGTAGAGGGCATCATGGCACTCTACGACAAAAAGTTGCGCGAACTCATGGACCTTAAAATTTTTGTCGACGCTGAGCCCGACGAACGTTTGCTACGTGTGATAGAGCGTGACATTGCAGAACGTGGCCATTCGCTCGAAATGCTTATCGATAAATATCGCAATGTGCTCAAGCCCATGCACGATGAGTTTATTGAGCCTACTAAGCAGTATGCCGATATTATCATTCCCAATGGGGGTGAAAATGCGCGTGCGGTAAGCATGATGCAGATGTACATCCTTTCGGCACTGATTAGACGGTAAAAACGCTCTGATTGCAGAATTATTATCCTCCCAAAATAGAACGTAAAATGAAAAAAATAACATTGTTGCTTTTTGCCTTGGTTTGCGCAATGACAGCTTGGGCAAGCGAGATTGACACGACGGCGGTTGATGCCATTTATAAAGAGTTATTGGCGAATCCAAAAGTTACGAAAACTCCTGTGCGCTACACAGGCGAATGGGAACGAGGTGTAAGGGGCTTTTCTTGGAGACAAGGCGAGGGTCGTGGTTGGACCGTGGGCACACGTCTGGCACTGAGAAAGGCAAATAGAGCCGATTTAGAACGCTACTTAAAGGTGTTTTACGACTATAAGCCTTATACGCACGTTATTGTAAAAACAGACCGTGCGGATATGGGGTTGGAATATTGCAAGACGTTCTACGGATTGAGATGGGAAGATGGTACGCTTTATTTTTTGAAGGCTAAAAAGCTTGAAGAAGAATTTTGTGTGCCTATAGATTGGCATCTTATAAGTTATTACAAAGGGGTGACACATCGTCCCGATAATTGGGGTAGCATTGATGCGCCAACACGCAGATTATTGGGCTTGAGCCATTTGTGGAGCAGTGTGAAACAAAACTTTGTGTTCATGGATCGTGTGGCAGTGAATTGGGACAGCTTGTATGTAGCCATGATTCCACAAATAAAGGCAACGACGGTCGATGGCGAAGCTGTGCGCTTGTTGCAGCGCATGGCAGCAACGCTTAACGATGGACACACCTATGTGTATAGCTACTATCCGCAAGATATAAAAAACATGCCTTTTGCCACACGTTGGGTAGACGGAAAAGTGTATGTCGACAAGGTGTATAGTTCTGACTTTGTGAAGCAAGGCATGCACCGTGGACAAGAGTTGGTAAGCATTGATGGCGAGGACGTGCAGGCTTATGCACAGCGCGAAGTGATGCCTTATATTTCGGCTTCAACAGAACAATGGCGTTTGCACGAAACCTACGACGGCATGGAGCTGACAAAATGTTTCGGCACAAAGCCCATGACCGTAGAACTGCGCGATGGCAAGAAAATGTTGCGTATCACCTATGATTTTAAGGGTAACAACTTCGACTTGTATAATAGTCAACAACCCGAGCTAATGACGTATAAAGAGTTAGAAAACGGCATTGGTTATATGAAAATATCTAACTTCATGGACGGACGTTTGACTAAAGAGTTCGATAAGGTCTATCCTGAAATATTGAAAACACGTGCGCTAATTATAGACATTCGCAGCAATCATGGTGGAAGCTCTGTCAACGCAGATTACATTGCTAAGCATTTTTATGCCGACAGTTTGCTGACAGGTGCTTGGGAGAGTCGTCAATATATTCCAGCCTTTGCCTCGTGGAATTATCCCGAAAAGGTGTATCATGCCGAGGGTAGCGTGTGGCGACATGGTGAGGCTGACACGTTTAAAGTCTACCTTAAGCCCGTGGTATTGTTGGTAGATCGTGGCACATTCTCGGCTGCCGAGGACTTTATATCTGTGATGCGTGCCATAGGAAATTGCACCTTGGTGGGCGAGAGCACAGGAGGTAGTACAGGTAATGGCGTATTGGTATCGATAATCCCCGGTGTTTGTGCCGCCAATATTTGCTCAAAACACGATTATGCAGCCGATGGCACAGAGTTTGTGGGCAAGGGCTTTGCACCCGATGTGCATGTAACCGAAACTTATAACAGCTATTTTAAGGCAAAGCGCGACAATGCGTTGACGAAAGCTGTGCAATGGCTGAAGAAAAAGTTTTGATGTGTAATTGCCGTGCGGTGAAGTGCCGTTATGGTTTATAAAAAAAAGAGGTAAGAAACGTGTTGTGCATGTGCAAATATTGTAACATACACACAACCATCCCTTACCTCTTTTACTTTTCAAAAAATTACATTCGTTTTTGCACACTGCGCATATCTTTATGCCCTCTATATAACACTTCGTGACATTTAAAATGAAATATTTTTGGTTGTTTGTTTTGCCCATCCCCAATACGTCGTTATCTTTGCACTCTAAAACATAGGTACCTTTACGATATGATCAACAGAGAACTGATTAGGCTGAAAGTGGTTCAGCTTGTATACTCGTATTACCAGAACGAAGGCAAGACGCTGGAAGTAGCTGAGAAGGAATTGTCTTTTTCGCTTCAAAAGGCTTACGACCTCTACCAATATTTGCTCACGCTGTTGGTAGAAGTTAAGAAAGTCGGTGAACGCAAAGAGGCAGTTCGTTTGTCACGCGAAAAGCGTACTGGCAACGTAGTGGGTGGCGTGTCGCCCGATAGCCAGATGGCGCACAACAAGTTTCTTTGTCAGTTGGCAGAGAACAAGGCGTTGATTGACTTCATGGAAAACGATAAGGGGCAGTGGCCCGAAGAGGACGCTATTGTAAAGAAGCTCTACACCCAATTCGTTGAAAGCGACATCTACCAGCTTTACATTACAATGGAAGACTTCTCGTATGAAGCCGACCGTGAGGTGGTGCGCAAACTCTACAAAACATTTGTGTGCAATAACGATGCAATCGACGCTATGCTCGAGGAACATTCGCTCTATTGGAACGATGACAAGCAGGTGGTAGACTCTTTCGTGATGAAGACCATCAAGCGATTCACCGAAACGAGCACCCCCGAACAAGAGCTTTTGCCCGTATATGCAGCAGACGAAGACCGACAATTTGCTGGTAAACTCTTTGCTGCTACATTAGAACGTGGCGAAGAGTTGCGTGAAATTATTCGTGCCAACACAAAGAATTGGGAATTTAGTCGTTTGGCTTTCATGGATGTAATTATCATGCAGATTGCCTTGGCTGAAATTTTGACTTTCGATTCAATCCCCTTGAACGTTACGTTCAACGAATATCTCGACATTGCAAAGGTGTATAGCACTCCGCGCAGTTCGTCGTATATTAACGGTATGCTCGACGGCATCGTTAAAAAACTCTCAGAAGAAGGACGCATCACCAAGGTGCGCATTAAGAAAAATGCAGCACCCAAGGCAGCTCCTTCAAAATAAGAATTAATTCCCCCAAAACAATATTTTTATAACAATGAACACAATTCTTTTACAAGCTGCTCAGCAAGGCGGTGGTAGCAATTATTCACTGATTATCATGATGGTGGTGCTTTTCGCCGTCATGTATTTCTTCATGATTCGTCCGCAGAATAAAAAGCAGAAGGAAATTCAAAAGTTCCGCGATGCACTCACAGTAGGTCAGGACGTAGTTACCATTGGCGGTATTCACGGCACTATTAAAAATATCAATGCCGAAGAAGGCACAGTGACACTCGAAGTAGCTACTGGCGTAAAAATCGTTTTCGCTAAAGAAGCTATCAACCCTGTGGCAACTGCTGGTAAAAAGTAAACTGCATCTTTTGCACAAGATGTAGCGTAGCTATAAAATACAAAGGCTTCGTCCCACCGACCGCCCTGAGCGGACAAACCGTTGGGCGGAGCCTTTTGTGTTTTTATGACATAATATCTCTAAAGAAAATCCCCTATGGCAGCCGATAAAAAGTCGCAAAACGAGCATCGCCCTTGGATAACCCCACCGCGTTGGATGAGGCGAAAATGGCTCTCGTGGATGTGGAATCGCCAAACTTTTATATTCCTCTTCTTCCTTGTGCTAAGCACCACGTTCTGGGTGTTACAAGCACTCAACGAAACTTATGAACAAGAATTTGATGTGCGCATCGAAATGCGTAATGTGCCGAGCAATGTGGTAATTACTACCGATTTGCCCGAGTATGTACATGTCACCCTACGCGACAAGGGAAGTGTGCTGCTTACTTACCGATATACGCACCGATTTAAACCCGTAGTGGTAGACTTTAATGCCTATTCAAACAGTTCGGGGCATGTCACCATTCAAGGCAGCGAACTGAGCAGACAGATAGCTACGCAATTATTGGCAAGCACACAAATGTATGGTTTCAAGCCCGATGTGTTAGACTTCTATTATAACTACGGACAATGCAAACGTGTGCCCGTAGTGGTGCAAGGCGATGTGCGCACAGGGCGTCTTTACACGCTTGCAAGCATCGGTTTGGCTTATGACTCAGTGACGGTTTATGCAGCGAAAGAACAACTCGACACCATTACTGCAGCTTATACACGTCCGTTGACTTTGCGCAACCTTACAGACACCACACGAACCACGGTGCCATTTGCACAAGTGCGTGGAGCGAAGTTTGAGCCTTCGGCAGTCGAACTGACCTTCTGTATTGACCGTATGGTAGAAAAAACGGTGCAAGTGCCTGTGCAACAAGTCAACTTCCCTGCTTCAAAGCAACTGCGCACTTTCCCTGCAACGGTAAACGTCACCTTTCAAGTAGGCATGGGCTTGTATCGTAGCATCACCAGCGAGAACTTTGTGTTGGTAGTGAACTACGAAGATTTGCTTAAAAATCGCACGAATTCGTGTCACTTATCGCTCAAAACAATCCCTGCGGGTGTGAGCCATGTGCGCATTCATCCGCAAGATGTTGAATATATTATTGAAGAAATAGCAGAAGACGGCTCCGACAATGAATGATACACTTTTTGGCACTACAAAGAATCATGTGCAACGCATAGCCATCACGGGCGGCATAGGCAGCGGAAAGAGTTACATCTGTCGCCAATTAGAGGCAGCAGGACATGCCATTTTTTATTGCGACGACGAGGCAAAACGCATCATTCGCACACATCCTGATGTGATGCACGACTTGCGCCAATTAGTGGGCAACGAGGTATATGATGCCGAAGGCAAGTTAGTGAAGTCAGTATTAGCAGCTTATCTTTGTCAAGGTCCCGAGTTTGCACATCGGGTCGATGCCATCGTACATCCGCGTGTGGCAGAGGCTTTTGCAGCATTCTGTCAGCAACACGGGGAATGTGAAAACGCAAAGGTTGAGGCAACAACCAATGCGTTGCCCGAAAAACCTTGGGAAGATAAAGTAATTGCGCTCGACCGCTTATTGGCATTGCCCACAACGCATACCGTGTTTATGGAGTGTGCCTTACTCTTTGAGTCTGGTTTCGACCATTTGGTAGACTATTCGGTATTGGTACATGTAAGTCATGCCACACAAACCGCCCGACTTATGGCACGCGACCATATCAGTCAAAAAAAAGCACAAGCATGGATGGACTTACAGTTGCCCGAAGCCCAAAAGTTGCAATTAGCCGATGCGGTGATTGTAAACGAGTAGGGGAGAGAAAATGCTTAAATAGGTGTTCAGAATTAAATAGGTACCTTGCATTGATGTTATAAAATGGCTTTGAATAAGTAAGTGTTTTTTTCGACGCTTTAGGTTGACTATCGCCTATTATGTGTAGATAATTAAAATTGCCCATAG
>OQVN01000493.1_pt1 | contig 15044 bp, 10 predicted proteins | sample 1691621 | NCBI WGS metagenome assembly OQVN01 (sample SAMN03418278, study PRJEB22391) | human gut metagenome | biome: human-gut; feature: organic feature; material: feces | host: Homo sapiens | place: Tanzania | collected 2013-01 | reverse complement strand
TCGCTTCAAAAATAAAGGCAAATCTTGAACTTCATAAAAGTTTAGACGACTTCATTATGCAAAAAGTTTCGGATTTAGCCATTATCGACTAAATCCGAAACTTATCTACTAAGCAACGGGTGCTTCAGGATTGTTGTTTTGTTTGCCCTTATTAGGACGGCGTCGACGGTTGTTGCGCTTGTAGTTAGCGCGTTGCTTTGCATCAGCCTGTGGTGCATTTCCGTCCTCTTTAGGTGCGTTAGACTGTGCTTGAGCCTTGGGCGCATGAGCTTTTGCAGCTTTGGCATTGTTCTTAGCAGGTTTTGTGTTAGACTGAGGAGTCTGTTCACCTTGCTTTTTCGCTTTGCCATTGTTGCCTTTACTTTCTTTGCCCTTGCTTTCTTTGCCGTTTTGAGGTGCAGTTTGTGCAGGACGATGACGGCGCTTCTGCTTCTTTTTAGTTTGAGCGCTGCTGTCTGCTGTTTTTTGTGCATTGAATGTTTCTGAGGCATTCAAGTCTTGTTCAGATTCTTCGGTTTGCACATTTGTGTCAGAGTCGAAGTAAATGTCATCGTCGTGCATAAATCCCATGTGTTCATCGTTCTCCGTGCCAAAAACAATGGCATCGAGTGAGATGGGTGGGAGTGTGCTTGCCAACTTTGTTTCGACTTCTGCTTCTGCCTTAGTTTCAGTTTTAGGCTCAACTGGGAGTTCAGCTTTTACTTCAATTTCAGTTTCAGCTTCGTCAGACTTATTGGCATCGACTTCTTGTTGTGCTGTGTCGAGGTGGTCTGTTGTAGAGGTTGTTTCTTCTTCAACATCGCTAACATCGTTATTGTCTTCTTCGGCAATCTCGTTGTTGGTTTCGTTGTTTACCTCGTTGTCAGCATCCTCATCGGTAGGTTCTTCAATAATAGGAGAAATATCCTCCTTAATGATGAAATCCTGCTCTGTCTCGGTAGGGATGTTGTTGTCAACTTCTTGTGCCTCGGCAGCATGTTCGCTTAATCCTCCAAGTAATGCTGCAAGCGCAGAGGGGGCTTCGACACTCTTTTCAGCAACTTCTTCTGTTGGAGTAACGCTTTTTTCTTCAACAGTCTCAAGGTCGTTTTCAGAAATTTCAGAAGGAATTATTTCCATTTCTTCTCCTTCTTCTTCTTCAACAGAGTCGAAGATATATTCAGAGGGATTTATTTCCTCTTCTTCAACAGTGTCGAGGGCATTTTCTGTTTTTTCAGAAGAATTTATGTCCTCTTTTTCTTCAACCTCTTCTGGGATGTTTTCAGAAATTTCAGTTGAAATGTGCTCCTCTTCTTGAACAGCCTCGGGGGTGTTTTCAGAAGAAACAACACTCTCTTCTTCAATAACCTCGGGTGTTTGTGTAGAAATTTCGGGAATTACAATTTCCTTTTCTTCAATAACCTCGGGGGTATCGTTAGAAATAGCTGCTTCAGCAACTTCTTCAGCTTCTTTCTGTTTACGCTTTCGCTCAGCCTTAGCGCGTTGACGTTCCACTTCTGCCAATCTTTCGGCTTCGCGACGTTCTGCCTTTTCCTCAGGTGTAGATACGCCCTTCTTCACGCCTTTCACAGCGTCGCCTACAGTTTTGGCACCACGATTACGTGTACGTTTTTTGCGAAGTTTTTCATCGGCAGCACGCAATTCGTCCTCCTCGGGAGGAGCGGGTAAACCCTTTGCTTCGTAATCCTCGGCAGTGAGTTGAGGCTCTTCGGGTGGTGTGTCTATCACCTCAAAGGTAGCCGTTTCATCGTAGGCAGTGTCGTAGGCAGCATCTGATGCCGACTGCGGAGTCTGCTTTTTATCTTCGAGCACGGGGGCGTCGGCATCGTTTTTAGCATTCTTAGCCTTACGACCCTTTGTGAGCGATGTTTCAATCTCGTCAATTTTGGGCAATGCAAACGATTCTTCAGCCTCCATAGCAGTGCGCTTTTCTTTAGCGCGGAAGATGTTGTCGTAAGTTTTTGGCTCACGACGCATACGGGTAAGAGCTTCTTTCGAAGCCTCTTGTTGGCTTTCTTTTTTAGAACGACCATTGCCACGCGCCAAGGTGATGCCTTCCATCACGATGATGGTTTTGAAGCCCTTGTTGTCGTCGGCAGAGTCCTTAAACGAAATATTGATGCGGTTTTTTTGGCTCCACTCCAAGAGTTTGCTCTTGAAGTTAACCTCCTTTTGTGCCACATTTTCAAGGTCGACATAACGACCCACTACGCGGTTCGAAATAAACCAATGGCAGTGCTTGTAGCCTCGATCCAGATAGATGGCTCCCATGAGCGCTTCGAAGGCATTACCGCCAATATTGGTGTGCGCCATGCGTGTGCCTTGTGCCGCCAAAATGAGCTTTTCCAGTCCCATGTCGGCAGCCAAACGGTTTAAAGCCTCGCGCTGCACAATCTTTGAGCGTGTAGAGGTAAGGAAACCTTCGCGTTTGTGTGGAAAGTGACGAAAGAGGATGTCGCTCACTACACTCTCGAGAACCGCATCACCCAAGTATTCAAGTCGTTCGTTGTTAAGGGGCTTCGACGTGTTTTCCGTGCGTGGCTTGCGACGGTCTTTAGCCCCGCCCTTACGGTCTTTTCCGCCAGCTTTTACATCGTTGTCGCGTTGATATCCTAACGATTTGTGTGAAAAAGCAATGCGATAAATGTCGAGGTTGTGTGGATAGAAGCCCAAAATGTCATATAAGGCCGAAAGAAACTCCTTGTTCTTGCGGAAGGGGAGCTTCATTCGGTCAAGCAAGTTGAGTATCATAGTTTTGAGTTGCAAAGATGGGCAAATGCGTAAAGCCCTAAAAAAGAGCTTACGTATGAATGCGCAATGCACGAATGTGCTGATGAGCACTTATGCGTTTTTACACACAATAGGTGTTCATCTGCACATTCGCACATCTGTACATTCGTGCATATAAATTATAAAGCACGTGACATTTGCACATCAGTAAGGGGAATTTTAGTCCTCGTACTTCTTCACGATGCAGCAAGCGTTGTGACCGCCAAAGCCGAAGGTGTTGCTCAAGGCAGCACGGATAGGACGTTGCTGAGCCTTATTGAATGTGAAGTTGAGGTTGTAGTCGATGTTCTCGTCTTGGTCATCGTCCTCGTGGTTGATTGTAGGAGGCACAATGTCGTTCTGCACAGCGAGGCAGCAGAGAAGCGCTTCAACAGCACCTGCAGCACCAAGAAGGTGACCCGTCATACTCTTAGTAGAAGAGATGTTGAGCTTGTAAGCGTGTTCGCCAAAGAGTTTAGTGATAGCCTTAACCTCAGAAATATCGCCTACGGGGGTAGAAGTACCATGTACGTTGATGTAGTCGATGTCTTCGGGTTGCATTTCAGCATCTTCAAGGGCAGCCTTCATAACGAGGTTTGCACCCAAGCCTTCGGGGTGAGAAGCTGTGATGTGGTGTGCGTCAGCCGACATACCTACGCCTGCAACTTCGCAATAAATCTTTGCGCCACGTGCTTTAGCGTGTTCCAATTCTTCGAGGATAAGGATACCTGCACCTTCGCCCATGATAAAACCATCACGGCTCTTGCTGAAGGGACGTGAAGCGTGAGTAGGATCGTCGTTGCGAGTAGAGAGTGCGTGCATTGCGTTGAAGCCACCTACGCCGCAGGGCCAAATAGCAGCTTCGGCACCACCAGTAACCATTGCATCTGCCTTGCCCAAACGAATGAGGTTAAAGGCATCTGCCAAGGCATTGGTAGAAGATGCACAAGCCGAGGTAGTGGTGTAGTTAGGACCATGGAAACCATACTGAATAGAGATCTGTCCTGAAGCAATATCAGCAATCATCTTAGGGATGAAGAAGGGGTTGAACTTAGGACCTTTATCCTTGTTCATGGCATAGTAGCCAGCTTCTTCTTCGAAGGTGTGAATACCACCGATACCAACACCAAGTACCACACCAATGCGGTTCTTGTCGATAGTTTCGAGGTCCCAGCCACAGTCCTTGATAGCCTCCATAGCAGCCACGAGTGCATACTGTTCGTAGAGGTCCATCTTGCGAGCCTCTTTGCGATCGATAAAGTCAGTAGCTTTGAAGTTCTTCACTTCGCAAGCAAACTGAGTTTTAAACAAAGAAGCGTCAAAGTGTGTGATAGGGCCAGCACCGCTAACGCCATTCTTAATGTTTTCCCAAGTTTCGGGCACTGTGTTACCAACGGGAGTAAGGGCACCGAGGCCAGTTACAACAACTCTTTTGAGTTCCATAAAAATGTGTGTTTTTGTTTTTATAAAGGTGTGGCTTTCGCAGTAACTGCCATGCTCAAGACTAAAGTTGCGCTATTCGCTTTGTGCTTTTAGGCGCGGGCATAACATTTAGTAGATTAATACGCGCGGGATGCGGAGCAATATTATAATATATCAGACGCGAATGTGTAAGTCGCAAATGTGCGTAAAGATGCAATCTTGTATATTATACTACGCTCTCGTCCATCCACTGTCGTTTCCGGCTGCTTACTAATCTACTAACAGACTGGTATGAGTCTTTTTTATACCTCGCTTTTTATCACACTAAACCAATTAACAAATTTGGTTGAGTTGTGCAGTATAAACGGGTTAATACCAACCTTTTAAAGTGAATGAGTGTGGAGTAAAAGTTTACGTTGTTGAACACGTATGTCCAACAAAAACAATTAACGTTTAACGTGCAGCATCCTTGCCTCACACCCTTTTCAGGAAGCGACGCAGATGCGATACGCGTTAAACGTTAAATGTGTTGTGTGAGTTATCGTCAAGCTTGACAAGCTTTGATTACTTGTTGACGTTCTCTTCGATGTAAGCGATAGCGTCACCTACGGTAGAGATCTTCTCTGACTTGTCATCAGGAATAGTGATACCGAATTCCTTCTCAAACTCCATGATGAGTTCTACGGTGTCGAGAGAATCGGCGCCAAGGTCGTTAGCGAAGCTTGCTTCGTTCTTAACTTCAGATTCGTCAACGCTGAGCTTGTCAACGATGATAGCCTTTACTTTTGCTTCAATATCAGACATAGTTTCTTATTTTGAATTTAATGAAAATGTGTACTTTTGTTTGTTTCGTGTGCAAAAGTAATGCTTATTCCTAATACTCGCAAACTTTTACGGCAAAAAGATGACTTTTGCTGCACATTTTTATGGAAAATGTGCGAGAAATGCGTGTAATTATTGCAAATCAATCGTTTTTTGCACACTTTTTATGGGTTTATCTTCCGCAATATTGTTGTTCACAACCTTCTTCACCCTTGGCGTTTGGTGGGTTGTTTTATTAAAGGGTGGTTGATTCCTTAAAAAAGGGTGGGGTGGAATACTTATTTCAGTCTACCATTCATTTCGTTCCACCACGGCACCATCCTCAACGTGCCAAATGCGTCGGTTGGGAATATGCGGAAAAAGTTGTTCGTCGTGACTTACCACCACAATCGCTCTTTTTTGACTTTGTTGTTCAAGCATGTGGTAGAGTTCCGTGCGCGATGATTCGTCCAAATGTGTTTCGGGCTCATCGAGTAACAAGAGTTCAGGTTCCGACACTAAAGCACGCGATAGCAATGTGCGTTGCCACTGTCCACCACTTAGTTCGGCAATAGGGCGTTGTGCCAAGTCGTCGAGATGAAAATCGTGTAGTGTCTTTTTTACGCGTTCTCGGTGTGCATCCGTAAATTTTTGCCAAAGTTTTTTACGACATTCCATGCCCGAGAGCACAATGTCTGCCACAGTAATAGGAAATTGTCTATCTATGTGTCGGTATTGTGGCAAATAACCAATAACCACACCAGGCTTGCGCACAATGTTGCCACAGGTGGGTTTAAGCAGTCCTGCCACTAAACGCAGCAAAGTGGTTTTGCCCCCACCGTTCGGTCCTGTTAGCACCACAAAGTCGTGGGCATGCAGCACTTGATTGATGTGGCAAAGCACGTGCCTTTCGCCGTAGCTAAGACACACATTGTGGATGTTCAGAATTTCTTGGTCTGCCATTTTTTCAAGATAGATTAGAATTTCCTTATATATGTACAATACTGTCAACTAAATGCCAACAGAACTTTGTTTGCTCTTCCTTCGGAATGATATCGGGCTTCCTTCGGAATGATATCGGTGTGTTTTTTGTGCAATTTTCTGTCTGCCTTATTTTATATTATTTAAGCACATAAGTGTAATCTTCTGTTTTACACCTTTAAATAAAGGTCTACGAAGCACAATAAAAAGACACATTCTTTTCGATTGTATTACTTACCCGAATTCTTCATTTGTTGGGCAATTTGCAGCATCTGTGTCGGCACGTCATAGTCCAACGGATTAATGCTTACAAGGCGTGCTCCAATTTCTTGGGCAATGCGTTGTGCCGCCTTACCACTGTGTTCTTTTGATACAAACACCGTGTGTACCTCTTCGGCGCGACACATATTTATAAGTTGTTGCATGTAGGCAGCCGAGGGTTCTTTGCCATCATGCTCCACAGCCAACTGTTTCAGTCCATATTGACGTGCCATGTAGCCCAATGCGGGGTGATAAATAAGAAAGGCACGCGAGGGCAGTTGTTGCAATACACCGCGTAACTGCACATCGAGCGAGTCCATTTGTTTTAAAAAAGCACTGAGTCGTTGCTGATAGTATGGTGCATTTGCCGAGTCTGTTTGGCACAGTGCGGTGCAAGTGTTTTTAGCCATCACACATAGGTTTTGTGTCGACATCCAAACATGCGGATCCATACTGCTCTCAGGTCCATCTTCATGGTGGTGATGTGCATCGATAATAGGCGTAATGCCTTGTGCCAAATCAACCATACGAGTCTGTGGAGTCGTTTGCATCATTTGTGGCAAACGGGTTTGTTCAAAGCCCAACGTGCCCACCCTAAAAAGCAGTTCGCTTCGGTTTAGTTCCATCATCTGTCGGGGGGTAGGTTCGTAGGTTTCGGGACTTGCCCCTTGCGGCATTAACACAGCCACGCGATATTTATTGCCTGCCACAGCCTCTACCACATAGCGCAAAGGCTCAATGCTCACAGTGAGCACGGGTCTGTCGTCTTGTTTCGACCGATGGCAGCCCATGCAAACACACAGCGCAAGCACTGCGCAGAGCAAAGTTATAATATGATGTGCAAGATATTTATGCATAAGTCTAAAATCGATTTTTGGGGTAAGAATAGGTGCTGCTTTTCACACCAACTCGTAAGCCTGTAGCAATAGCCAATAGCGCACAAACTTACCAATTGCCACATTTACCATGGCATAAAACATTTTTACGCGCAGAAAACCCATAGCCACCGTAATTACGCTACCAATAATAGGCAACCATGCCAAGAGTCCTGCCCACACGCCATAGTGTCGCACCCAGCGTTTGCCACGTTCAAGTTTTTCGGGCGGCACCTTCGTCCATCGTTCAATCCACTCTTCGCGTCCTAACGAACCCACACCATAGTTAAAGAGCGAGCCTAACGTATTTCCCGTAGTGCCCCACAATAATAGTTCTGTTGGATTAGCACCTGCTGCCAATAGCGCCAACATTACAGCCTCAGAGCTAAAGGGAAAAAAACTCCCTGCTAAGAAAGCTGCGCAAAACATGCCTACGCCACCGTTTTCTGCTAAAAGAGAGATGAAAGCATCCATGTGTCTTAAAATTCAGAGAGAGTTTTTCTATAAAATAAAATTCTTAGGACTATCCATAAAGAAAGTAGTGAGAAAACCACCCTCGTCAATCAAAAGAAAAAGTTGTAAATGCCTAACGCCACAATCATCCAAAACGAAATGTAGAACCATAGGTCAAAAAACCTGCCACGTCCCAAGGCATAATAATGCGCTATAATCAGCGAAGAATTTGCAATAAACAAGCGCATCTGCACCTCATAGTGCTGCGGAAAAATAAATACTCCTGCAGCCAATACCACCTCGAACGATGCCATTACATACGACAACATGCGTGTGCGAATCTTGTCGTCGTAGGTTGTGCGAAACAAGTGGATAAATGCTAACAACGCAAAAAACATCATTACTCCCACACTCACCCACTGATGCACCGACCAAGTATCAGCATGGAGCCATTGCGGTTGCATCCAATCTTCTAAGTAGTTAAATGCCGTGTCAAGTTGATTTTGCCAAATGTGCCAAGCCGCGTATAGCCAATAAGGCACAACCAATCCTAACAAACCTGCCATCATGCTGCGCCACGTAAAGTTGCGCAACTGAAATAACATGCAAAAATACACCACAGGCACCAATGCCAATAAGGGTGGATAAAACATGCTCCCCGTGGAAATAAACAAGAAGGCATGGAACACATAGCCCTCGGGCCGCACCTTTTGATAGGAGGCAAAGAGCATAAAATAGCTCAGCAAGAGGCACACCACCGTGAGTTGTCCCACGTGCCATGCATGCAACATGGGGTTGGCGAGCATCAGCACCAAAAAGGTCACACTCATCAGTCGTGAGCGCACACGCAACAACGCGTTGCGGTTGTTTAGCTCCATGATTAGATAAGCTGACACACAGGTCAGTGCAAATCCCAACCACTGCATGCCGTCGGTAATAGCCGGCAACATCCATACCAATAGAGTCACTAATGCCGTGATGGGCAGTGTGAAACTGCTTGTAACAATGTTATTACGTTTGCTTTGCAAAATAAATTACTATAGTTGTTTCAAGAAGTTATCTTCGAGAAGTTTTTTTGAGAAGATAGAAGAAGTTAGAAGGAGTTAGAAGAATGAGTGTTTGGATAGGCATCTATTCCTCTAACTTCCTCTAACTTCTTGAAATAACTCCCTCTAACTTCTTTTTTCGAAAAGACTTCCTTTCCTTAAAGATCCTTACCAATATCTGTGCGGAAATATTTTTTCTCGTATTGGATTTGGCGAGCGCCCTCCATAGACTTAGCCAAAGCCTCAGCCTTGTCCTTGCCATACGAGCTAACAGCAATCACGCGGCCACCTGCAGTAACCAGTTTGCCGTCTTTCATAGCCGTGCCAGCGTGGAACACCACACTGCCTTCAATCTCTGCACCTGTAATTTCGTAGCCCTTGTCGTAAGCCTGCGGATAACCGCCCGACACGCACATCACGCACACTGCAGCACGTTCGTCAAATTCCACTTTGCGTGTATCCAAGTCACCTTCGGCAATACCATTAAACAAGTCTACGATGTCGCTCTTCAAGCGCAACATCACTGTTTCAGTTTCGGGGTCACCCATGCGGCAGTTATATTCAATAACCTTAGGCTGACCGTCGCAGTTAATCAATCCAAAGAAGATGAAGCCCTTATAGTCAATGCCTTCGGCTGCTAAACCATCCACTGTGGGGCGGATAATTTCATTCTCAACCTTCTGCATCCAAGCCTTGTCAGCAAATGGCACAGGCGAAACCGAACCCATACCACCTGTGTTCAAGCCCGTGTCGCCTTCGCCAATGCGCTTATAGTCTTTAGCCTCGGGCAAAATCTGATAGTGCTTACCATCTGTCATCACAAACACTGAGCACTCAATACCACTCAAAAATTCTTCAATTACTACACGGCTCGAAGCATTGCCAAACATGCCGCCAAGCATGTCGCGCAATTCTTTTTTAGCCTCCTCAAGTGTGGGCACAATCAGTACACCCTTACCTGCGCACAAGCCGTCAGCCTTAAGCACATACGGAGCTTGTAGCGTTTCTAAGAAACGGCAACCCTCTTCCACCTGTGTACCATCAAAAGTCTCGTACGCAGCAGTCGGAATGTGGTGACGCTTCATAAAGCCCTTAGCAAAGTCCTTTGAACCTTCAAGCACAGCACCAGCCTTTGAGGGTCCAATCACGGGCACCCCAGCCACATCAGCACGTTGCTTAAAATAGTCGTAAATGCCCTTTACCAATGGGTCTTCAGGACCTACCACAACCATGTCGATGCCATTAGCCACTACAAAGTCTGCCACACCATCAAAGTCGTCAGCCTTCAGTGCTACATTTTCGCCCACGTTTGCCGTACCCGCATTACCTGGAGCAATAAAAAGTTTTTCTACTTGTGCACTTTGCGCAATTTTCCAAGCTAAAGCGTGCTCACGGCCGCCGCTGCCCAAAAGTAAGAGTTTCATAAGCTTTTCTATTGATTTTATTTATTTGCTGCAAATTTACACCATGAAGCGCGAAGGGCAAAGCAAAACCCCAAGTTTTTGCGCATAAAGCCGTAGCACCCCCTTTCTGAAAATTTATAACCGCCCCCCTTTTCCCTTGTAAAAACTCTCCCAAAACGCACTTCCATTTTGTCTCTGCCCTCCCCTTATTACGCCAACTGAGGAAATGAATTTGCGCCAACTGAGGAAACGAAAACGCGCCAACTGGGGAAACGAAATTGCGCCAACTGAGGAAATGTGGAAAAAAATAAGTATATTTGCACCTGAAAACCAATATAATTTGAGATATGGAGTATAAACATAGAATAGCTGATAAAATGCTTGAAAAAAAATTAGCAAGCAAAGGGGCTATTTTAATAGAAGGCCCCAAATGGTGTGGAAAGACAACCACAGCAGAGCAACAAGCAAAAAGCATTTTATATATGGACAATCCATCTTCGTTAGAAACCAATTTGCAGATGGCGGAGATAGATCCTTCAGTATTGTTAGATGGCGAAACCCCAAGGTTGATTGACGAATGGCAATTAGCCCCAAAATTGTGGGATGCGATAAGATTTGAAGTAGACCATCGTCATGAAGTAGGACAGTTTGTGTTGACGGGGTCAGCTGTTCCTGCTGAAGAAAAAGATATACATCATTCTGGGACAGGGCGATTTAGTTGGTTAACCATGCGCCCTATGAGTTTGTATGAATCGGGTGAATCAAATGGAAAGGTTAGTTTAGCACATTTATTCGAATCGCCCGAAAAAATAGCAGCGGTCAATAAATTACAAATAGACGATCTTGCATTTTTGATTTGTCGAGGCGGTTGGCCATTTGCTTGCACTTTACAAGCTGAAGCCGCGTTGGTACAAGCTTTCGATTATGTAGACGCTGTTATTAAAAAAGATGTCTCGCGTGTGGATGGTGTAGGTCGCAATGCTACCACTACAAGGTTGTTACTAAGGTCGTATGCTCGCAATCAAGGGTCGCAAGCCACCATAGGTACCATCGTAGCAGATATGGCTACAAACGATGAAAACGAAATTAGTGTAAAGACAGCCGGAAGCTATTTGGAAGCGTTACGCAAAATTTTTGTTATTGAAGATTCAGAGGCGTGGAACCCAAATCTGCGGTCAAAAACAGCCATCCGCACAGCAAACACGCGCTACTTTATAGATCCCTCCATCGGTACGGCGGTGTTAGGTCTTGGACCAAAAGACCTTATTAACGATCTCAACACGATGGGTTTATTCTTCGAAACCCTTTGTGTGCGAGATTTGAGAGTTTTTGCTGATGCATTAGATGGAGAGGTATATCATTATCGCGATAAAAATGGTTTAGAGTGCGATGCTGTAGTACATCTTCGTAATGGCAAATATGGGCTTGTTGAAGTAAAGTTGGGTGGAGATAGGCTTATTAATGAAGGAGCTGAGAATCTTAAAACGCTTGCAGAAAAAATTAATACAGAAAAAATGAATGCTCCCTCTTTCATGATGGTTCTTACGGGAACAGGTGACTTTGCTTATCGAAGAAAAGATGGTGTATTTGTGGTTCCTATTGGGTGCTTAAAGGACTAAATAGAATGTTTGGTTTTTATGGCATTCTTCGTGCTGCCTTCATTGCCATAAAGTTCGGGAGTTGATAATAAAGGTAATTGGCTCCCGAACTTTCTTTTTATTCCCAAGAACTGACAGAACGTAAGATAAAATCTTTATAAAGCGTCAAAACTGAATTTGGCTCGTTACACTTTGTAAAGTTGAAAAATTAGAAGATTGGTTGCTGAGAAAACCTCTGATTTTATGTTTTTAAACATAGAAATGCTAATTTGATAAAAAATAATAGACAGTTTATTTGCATAATTGAAAACTGTACTTTAATTTTGCGCCGTTTTCAATCAAATCTTTCTAACAAAAGTCTAATATACTCTTAGCGTATGAAACCTACAACATCCGTCGGATGTACATACACTCCGATATGGTTTAAGCGTTTGAGAAACGTCTTACCGCTTACTTTGGGTTTGCTGATTGGTACAGCTAATGCAACTGCTACTTATGCAGCCCCAACCACAAGCGAAACAACTTCTATCAACCAAACTAAGGGCACAGTGAGCGGCAGAATCACCGACAATACAGGCGAAGGCCTTGTGGGTGTAACTGTTGTGGTAAAAGGCACAAAGGTGCGCACCACCACTGATGCAAATGGTAAGTATACAATTAAGGCTAACGCAGGCCAAACGTTAGTTTATTCTTACATTGGCTACAAACGTGTTGAGAAAAAAGTAACGGGTTCAACCATGAACGTAGAACTCGAAAGCATCGACAATACTCTTAACGAAGCTGTGGTTATTGGCTACGGTACTGTGCGCAAGGCCGACTTGGCTGGCGCAGTAGCTGTGATGGATAATAAGCAGTTTAAAGATCAGCCCATCACCCAGGTGAGCGATGCTTTGCAAGGTCGTGTGGCAGGTGTGCAAGTATTAAGCGATGGTACTCCTGGTGGCGACATCAAAATTCGTGTGCGTGGTTCAAGTTCTATCAACAAGAGCAACGAACCCCTCTACGTAGTAGATGGTATCGTGCGCGAAAGTGGACTCGAAGGCATCAACCCCGAGGATATTCAGAGTCTTCAGGTGTTGAAGGATGCATCTTCTACCGCCATTTATGGTGCTCGTGGTGCCAATGGTGTGGTATTGGTGCAAACCAAGTCGGGTAAGGCAGGACAGACCCAAGTGGTGTTCGATGCCTCTGTGGGTGTGAGCAACGCTTACCATATTCCCGAAAAATTGGGTACTGCAGAATATGCGCAAGCTTTGGTTGCCAATGGCTTGGCAACCAGCGAGGCGATGACAGATTACCTCAATGGTACGAATCCTGGTATCGACTGGATGGACGAACTCTTGCAAACGGGTGTGACCCAAAACTATAAGTTGGCCATCTCTAAGGGTAACGAAGATACGCAGTTCTACGTGTCGGGTAACTATTTGGACCACAAGGGTGTAATTTATAATACCGAGTTTAAGCGTTATGCTGTAAAGGCTAATGTACACTCAAAACTCTACAAGTGGCTCGAACTGACTGCCGATGTAAATTTATCGCGTGGTCAGGGCAAGGGCGGTGGTTTCCACCAAAACCAAGATAACCCCATTTGGAATGGTTTGAACTTCTCGCCCACCATGAATATGCTCCTTTCAAATGGAAACTATGCACGCGACCCTTATAATGTTGTTTCGCAGGCGAATCCCTATGGTGCGCTCAAGGAAAATGATAACGACCGCATGCGCGATGTGGTAAATGGTCATATCGACTTGAAGTTTAACATTGTTGATGGACTTACTTTCACCACGACCAATGGTGTAGATTATAAAGACTCAAAGAGCTATTCATTTGTAACAGCAAAGGTTAATCCGCAAGGATCAAGCAGCGCTTCGAATGCTGATACCTACCAAATGTTGTTGCAAACCACAAATAACCTTACTTACAATCATAATTGGAATGGTCATGGCTTAACCGCAACAGGTGTGTGGGAGGCTACTAGCTACGAGCGCCGCTACATGATGATGAAGGGTACAAACCTTTTGAGCGAAAGTGTGGGTTATTGGAATATTGACAATGCCAAGTCTAAGACCGTATCGAATAGCTATCAAAAGTGGGCATTGCTCTCGGCTGTAGCACGTGTAATGTATAATTACAAGGATAAGTACATGCTTACAGGTACATTCCGTGCTGATGGTTCAAGCCGTTTCACCAATAAGAAGTGGGGCTACTTCCCTTCAGTAGCTGCAGCATGGACTGTAAGCCAGGAGGACTTCATGAAAAATGTGAAGCCCGTGAGCAACTTGAAGATTCGTGCCAGCTATGGTATCATTGGTAACCAGGATGTTGATCCTTATTCAACCATGGTCATGCTTTCAGCCACCTCGTTCGACTTTGGTACCAACAACATGTACACGGGTTATTGGCCACATGGTGTTGAAACGCCCGACCTTACATGGGAAAAGGTACACCAATTCGACTTTGGTGTAGACCTTGGCTTGTTTGAGAATCGTTTGAGCGTAGGTTTCGACTACTATTATAAGAAGACCAAGGATGCCTTGCTCCGCGAAACATCGAGCGACATTATTGGTGGTATGTCTTATTGGGTAAATGAGGGTGAAGTTGAAAATAAGGGCTTTGACCTTACACTTACAGGTCGTATTATTCAGACTCGCGACTGGCAGTGGACTTCTACATTCAGTTTCTCGCACAACAAAAACAAGGTTGTGAAGCTTAACAAGAGCATCGATGGTGCTTCGCCTGCTGCGGGTACTGTTGATCCTTGTACCATCATTATGCAAGGCGAGGCTATTGGTACCTTCTATGGTTACAAATGGGCTGGTGTTGAGCAGAATGCTGAAGGTAAGTGGATTGATATGTACTATGACAAGAATGGCAACAAAACAGCTACTCCCACTGGTGATGACCGTCAGATACTTGGCAATGCAAGTCCTAAGTTGACAGTAGGTTGGAATAATACGCTCTCTTATAAGAATTGGGATTTCAGTTTCTTCTTTAACTCAGCCTTTGGTGGCAAGCGTTTGAACTTGGTGCGTTACACCATGAACTCAACTCCAGGTGCTTCGAAGTTTGTTACCGACAAGGACTACTTCAACAATGTGGGCAAGGATATGCCTACACTCGGTGCGGGTTCGAAGGTATATGGCAATAGCGACAAGTGGATAGAGAATGCTACTTATGTGCGTCTCGAAAACCTCAGTGTGGCTTACACATTGCCTAAGAGCATGACTAAGTTTGCTGACCTTCGCATTAGCGTTTCGGGTCAGAACCTCTTCACCATCACTAAGTATAAAGGTATCGACCCCGCAGGTAACTCATTCCACTCAGGTGGTGGCAATGCCAATGCAGGTATCGACATGGGTACTTATCCAAACCCACGTACATTCACCTTTGGTGTGAGAGCTACATTCTAATCTTAATCCCCTTCAACACAAGTAT
>OQVN01000492.1_pt1 | contig 15049 bp, 9 predicted proteins | sample 1691621 | NCBI WGS metagenome assembly OQVN01 (sample SAMN03418278, study PRJEB22391) | human gut metagenome | biome: human-gut; feature: organic feature; material: feces | host: Homo sapiens | place: Tanzania | collected 2013-01 | reverse complement strand
TAGTAAAGCTTATGTGGGTGGTCCAGACTTTTCGCACTTCCAATATGACATGGCAATGGTGGGACGTCGACAGATTGGTTCGACTATGAAACCATTCGTGTATGCCATGGGCTTACAGGGTGGCATGACACCATATTCTACCATACTTAACGTGCAAAGAAGTTATGGTGGTTGGTGTCCGCGCAATGGTAGCCGTGCAAGCTATGGAGCGCACGTTACATTGAAATGGGGTTTGAGTCGTTCGAACAACTGGGTTACTGCAGGACTGATGTATCAGATTGACCCCACAGGTCAAGGTTTGGTTAGAGACTTACATGCCTTGGGTGTGGCAAACGACAATATGCAACCTTCTTTACCTCTCTGTTTGGGTACTTGCGATATCACACCCGCAGAGTTGGCATCGGCATATACAGCATTTGTAGAAAAGGGTATTCGTCGCGCCCCCTTGCTTGTGACTCGTATCGAGGATAGTGAGGGCAATGTGATCGCAGAGTTTACACCGCGCACAAATGAGGTGTATAGCGAAGAAACTGCCTATAACATGATTGACATGATGAAGGCGGTAATTGATGAGGGTACAGGTCGCAAACTGCGCAATGCCTTTGGCATGAAGGGCCCGATTGCTGGTAAGACTGGTACTACGAATAGTAACTCCGACGGTTGGTTTGTGGGATGTGTGCCACAATTAGTAACCGCTGTTTGGGTGGGTGGTGACGAACGCGACATTCACTTTAACTCAACTGCCATTGGTCAGGGTTCTGCTACTGCCTTGCCTATTTGGGCGCTCTACATGCGACGTGTATATGCCAATAAGGCTTTGGGGTATGACCCGAATCGCGACTTTGACCGTCCTGCTAACAAACCGGGTGTGCAGCACCATGGTCACTATGGTGGTGGCGGTGGTAACGCTGAGAAAGAAGGCGAAGAAGAAGGTAATGAAAACCTGATGGAAGGAGAGGGAGGCGAACAGCCTAAACCAGCTTCAAAGTCTTCGGGTGAGAAATATTTTGAATAAAAGAGTGTACTAAGGATTTCGATAAAAGGCATTGCTAAAAAACGACTTTTTATGCTAAAATCCTTAGTCGTGAGGAGTGATAAAACGCCCTCCGACATACGCTCAAGCAAATACATATAAGATAAATGAAATTCATTGCAATTATCCCTGCGCGTTATGCTTCAACGCGTTTCCCTGCTAAGCCTTTGGCTTTATTGGGCGGAAAACCTATCATACAGCGTGTGTACGAACGTGTGTCGCAAGCTTTTGGACATGTGTGCGTGGCTACTGATGATGATCGAATTTATAAGGCTGTTAAATCGTTTGGCGGACAGGTGGTGATGACTTCGACAAGTCATCGCAGTGGAACTGATCGCTGCTACGAGGCTTATGGCAAATTAGGTATTGAGGCAGACGTAGTGGTAAATGTGCAGGGCGATGAACCTTTTATTGATTTGTCGCAGTTAGAAGAAATTAAGCGCTGCTTTGACGATGCTACCACACAGATTGCTACGTTGGTGAAACCTTTTGCTGCAGATGCTCCCTTTGAGGCGATTGCAAATCCTAATAGTCCGAAGGTGGTGGTGAGCAATGATGACTATGCACTCTATTTTTCGCGTAGCGTGATTCCTTATTTGCGTGGCATTCCCCAAGAAGAGTGGGTTGCAAAGCATCGCTACCTAAAGCACATTGGGCTGTATGCTTATCGTACTGAAGTGTTAAAAGACATTACCTCAATGCCACAAGGCGAATTAGAACAATGCGAATCGCTCGAACAGTTGCGATGGTTGCAAGCAGGCTTGCGCATTAAGGTGGGTTACACAGATGTGGAGACTATCGGCATTGACACGCCTGAGGACTTGCAGCGTGCTGAAAACTTCTTGAAGAACAATTATTGATTTTATTAGACAAAATGCAAAAAAAGTTTTTTCTTTCACTTATTATAGCTTTGAGCTGCACTTCTATTTGGGCTCAGAAAATTGTGGTAGGTTCGTGTACTCTAAAAGATGGTGGCATCTATACAGGCGAACTCTCTGGTGGAAAACCAAATGGTAAAGGTCGTGTGCAATATGAAAATGGCGACACTTACGAAGGCTCTTTCGTGAAGGGCTTGCGCAATGGCGAAGGCACTTTTACGGCTGCTGATGGGGCACGATATGAAGGAAATTGGACAAAAAACGAAAAGAACGGTAAGGGAACTTACTACGCCACAAACAACAATAAATATGTGGGCACATGGTATCGTAACCAAAAAGAAGGTAAGGGTATTATGTACTTTTATAATGGCGACCGATATGAAGGTAGCTGGAAGAACGATAAGCGCAATGGCGAGGGCACTTATTACTACCAAAGTGGTGCCTATTATAAAGGCTCTTGGGTAGACGATCAGAAAGATGGTAAGGGCATCTTCGATTGGAAAGATGGTTCGAAATATGAGGGCGATTGGTCCAAAAATATGCGTAACGGACGTGGCACTTACTTTTATGCTGACGGCGACTATTATAATGGTGAATGGAAGAACGACATGCAAGATGGTCGTGGCATCTATAAGTTCCGTAATGGCGACTCATACGAGGGTCAGTACCTGATGGGTGAACGTACGGGTGTGGGTACCTTCCGTTTTGCCAATGGTGACTCATATATTGGTAATTTTTTGAACGGTGAACAAAACGGTCAAGGCACCTTCCAGTGGAAGGGAGTTGCCACTTATAAGGGTCAATGGAAGAATAACATGATGCATGGTCATGGCGTTTATAAGTGGAAGAATGGTGATGAGTATAATGGCGAGTGGAAGAATAACCGCATGGATGGTGAAGGCACTTTCACTTATTCGGCTGGCGGACGCTTTAAAGGTGGCTTCCGCGAAGGTAAACGCGATGGTCGTTCGGTTGAAATACGTGCTGATGGGTCACGCATTGACTGCACCTATAAAGACGGTGTGAAACATGGCAAGTATAAAGAGTATGACGCTAACGGCAATGTGACAAAGTCGGGCGAATATTCTAATGGCCGTGTTGTTCAGTAAAATGAAAGCGAAGCAGCTATGACAGACGCATTCTTGTAGCTTTCGAGAAACGTCAAAATCAGGGTTGTTTCTTAAAAACATAAGATATCATGAAAGCCAAAAAAACAAGCACAAAAGTTGAGAAAACACCGAAAAGAGTTTCTCGACCCCGCCAACTCAAAATCGTGAAAAACGATGAATGGCTTAGTCCCTATGAGCAGGCTATACAAGGCCGACACGACCATGCGCTCTATAAAATGAATGAGCTTGCAGGTAAGGGTACATTGAGCGACTTTGCCGATGGCTACCTGTATTTTGGTCTCCATCGTACACCCAGACAATGGGTGTTGCGTGAATGGGCGCCTAATGCTACCGAGATTTACCTAATTGGTACCTTCAACGATTGGAAAGAACTCCCTGAATTTGCTTTTAAACGTATTGAAGGCACGGGTAATTGGGAGTTGAAACTTTCTTCGAAGGTGTTAAAGCATCTCGACTTGTACAAACTGTCTATCCATTGGAATGGGGGACAGGGTGAACGCGTGCCGGCATGGGCACAACGTGTGGTGCAAGATGAAGATACAAAGATTTTTAGCGCACAGGTATGGAGTCCGGCAAAGGCTTACGAATGGAAAAAGGCAAACTTCCGTCCTAAACGTGGACCGCTCTTTATCTACGAGTGCCACATTGGTATGGCACAGGATGCCGAGAAGGTAGGTACTTATAACGAATTTCGCGAGAATGTGTTGCCACGTGTAATTGCCGATGGCTACAACTGCATTCAGATTATGGCGATTGCTGAGCATCCTTATTATGGTAGCTTTGGTTATCACGTAAGTTCGTTCTTCGCACCGAGTAGCCGATTCGGTACGCCCGATGAACTGAAGCAATTGGTTGACGCGGCACACGAGGCTGGTATTAGTGTGATTATGGACTTGGTGCATAGCCACGCTGTGAAAAACGAAGTAGAAGGTTTGGGTAACTATGCTGGTGATCCTGACCAATTCTTCTATCCTGCTCCTCGACGTGAACACTCGGCATGGGATAGTCTTTGCTTTGACTATGGTAAAAATGAGGTGATTCACTTCCTTTTATCGAACTGCAAGTATTGGCTTTCTGAATATCATTTCGACGGTTTCCGTTTTGATGGCGTAACATCTATGCTTTATTACAGTCATGGTTTGGGAGAATGCTTCTGTGGCTATGGCGACTACTTTAACGGACACCAGGACGACAATGCAATTTGCTATCTTACTTTAGCGAACCAACTCATTCATGAGGTGAATCCCAATGCCATTACCATTGCTGAAGAGGTGAGTGGTATGCCAGGTTTGGCAGCTCCGTTTGCAGATGGTGGTTATGGTTTTGATTATCGCATGGCGATGAACATTCCTGACTATTGGATTAAGACCATTAAGGAACGTCGTGACGAGGATTGGCATCCTTCATCTATTCTCTGGGAATTGACCAACCGTCGTGCCGACGAAAAGACCATCTCTTATTGCGAGAGTCATGACCAAGCTTTGGTGGGCGATAAAACACTTATCTTCCGCCTGATTGATGCAGACATGTATTGGCACTTCCAAAAAGGTGACGAAAATGGTACCGTACATCGTGGCATTGCCTTGCACAAGATGATACGTTTGGTAACAGCTTCGACTATCAATGGTGGTTATCTTAACTTCATGGGTAATGAGTTTGGACACCCCGAATGGATTGACTTCCCACGCGAAGGAAATGGTTGGAGTTATAAGTATGCACGTCGTCAGTGGAATTTGGTGGATAACCACAACCTCTGCTATCATTACTTGGGCGATTTCGACAATGACATGGTGCATTTGCTTCGCAAGTCAATGGCAGACATCCGTCGTTTCCCCGTACAGGAAATTTGGCACGATGATGGCGATCAGATTTTGGCTTATATGCGTGGTCCACTTGTTTTTGTATTTAACTTCTCGCCGAACCGCTCGTATGAGGGCTATGGTTTCCGCGTTCCTGAAGGTGAATATGAAGTGGTGCTCAACACGGATGCCAAGGCTTATGGCGGTAATGGTTTGGCAGATGATTCTGTGAAACATCTCACCAACTTCGATCCGCTGCTCGCACGCGACCATAAGGGTTGGTTAAAATTGTATATTCCTGCCCGCTCAGCTGTAGTGCTTAAAAAGCGCGAAGACAAAAAGAAGGAAAAATAATTGACATATAACAATAAGGGTTAAGTGGGTATTTTGCGCTTAACCCTTATTCCCTTTATTATCAATTCGTGTCATGTATTATGGGAACCCTAGGCGTATTTTAAATGCGAACGCCAACGAGGTAGGGGAGAGATGAGTACAACACGGTATAAAGTGAATAAGGGACATGTTAATTTAATGGTAAATAGAATCTTGCAAAATATGTCTTTGAAGTGTTTTTTTGCAATATGTAGTAAAGAAAAAGCGCATTAAACTTGTATACTACAAAAATTATAACCAATTTTGTAGCCGAAACCATGATATTTTGAACGCACGAATTGTGCCCTGATGTGAAATAAGCATTAAAAGGGTGCTAATTTAGTGTGTAAATATATTGTGGAACATAGATACATCCTATAAACAATTATACTTTCTATGAAAAAAAATCAACTCTTTGTTTCACTGCTTGCAGCTGGAATGCTTGCTATATCTCCTGTCATGGCAGACGATATGGTTCGCTTTACTACAAACAAAAGCATTGGTGAAACTATCATTCTGAAACTTAATCAGACAGGTTCAGATGTTAAGGTTGACTGGGGTGATGGTAATCTCACTAAGTATGAGCCTACAACCGACAAATTGCTCACAGTGGAGGGCAAGGTTGCAGGTACCGACATCCTGATCTCTTCGTCAGCAGGCATTGAAACGCTGATTTGTTCTAATGCAGGTATTACTAAGCTCGACGTTTCAGGTGCATCAAGTTTGCGTTCGCTCTATTGCCAGAACAACGAAATTGATACGTTGAACGTGACTTCACTGAAGGGTCTTACTGACTTGGACTGCTCTAACAACAAGATTGTGGCGTTCACGATGACTGAGAACACAAATCCCAATATGGAGATTTTGAACATCTCGGGCAATAAGATTGCTGGTAATCGTGGCGACAAGAAGACAACTTTTGGTTATAGCAGCTCAACACTTCAATACCTCAACATCAGCAACAACGAGTTTACAGGTAGTGTTTCATTAGGTGGTAGCGTAAACCTTGATGTGGTTAAGGCTGTCGGCAATCATCTCACTTCCATCGCTGCAAAATGCGATTCTATCTCAGTGGTGATGTGTGGCGATAACAAAATCAATACACTCGCTTTCAACCCGGCTAAGCCTTCTTTGCGTCAGGTGTTTGCTGAAAACAATGCCCTTTATTCTCTTAACTTAGCGTCGGCAGATCAACTTCAGTATGTGGCTGTTGATAACAATAAGTTAACTTCGGTTACATTGCCCGCAGGAAAGCTCTACGCTTTTACTTGTGCCAATAACAAGCTTACTTATGGTTCACTTCCTTCGCCTAGTAGCGTAACGAATTTTGTATATGCTCCTCAGGAAGAGGAATTAAGCATTACAAAGAAGTTGAGCAGTAAGTATGACGCAGCAACTTCAAAGTATATTTACTATTTGCTCACTTGTACTAAGAGAGCTCAATACAATACAAAAAAGGTTCCTTACGTACTTGATTTATCAGATTACGTTGTAAATTCTGATGGTTCGGCAAGTAATGTTACTGTAGAGTTTAGAGATGCAAGTTGCACTCCTGAAAAGGTTCTTACAAAGGATGACCTTTACACTATGAATGGTTCTGCATACGCAGGTATGTATGGTATTAAGACCACATGTGGTGCGGTTTATGCAGTGATTTCATCGAGTGATTATCCTGGATTGACATATAAGACAAGTCAATTCAAGGTATTCGAAAACGAAGATGATGTAACAGCTGTGGGCAATGTAACTACTGCAAGCAAGGCGCTTGAAGTAGAGGTTGCTGAAGGTGCTGTTGTTTTGACTAGTGGTGCACCTTGCGCAGTTCGCATCTACTCTCTTGATGGCAAGCAGGTATGGCAGGGTAGCGTAAATGGTACTCAGATTGTGAACCTCGCTACTGGTATCTACTTTGTAAACGGTAAAAAAGTTGTGCTCTAATAAATAGCGAGTTCCAACTCTTTTAAAATTAAACAGAAAAATCAATGAAATACATAAAACAATTATTCACTTGCGCTACGCTTGCAATGGCATGCTATACTTCGCAGCCTGTAATGGCTCAGGTAAAGTTGGCAGCCGATGCGTATCCCACTATTGTGGCTCCCCATCGTCAAGCAATTAGCTATCGTGAACGTACGCTTTGCTACGACATCACTGCGAATGTGGAGTACACAGCCACACCTAATGTAGACTGGATTTCAGTTATCAAGGCTGAAGATGGTTCGGTTTACATCCATGTAACAGAAAACGCTGGAAGTAGTGCGCGTGTTGGTAAAGTTGTTTTCGCAAATGCTGAAAACAATTTGAGCGAAACACTTACCATTACTCAAGGTCGTAGTGAAGGTTTGGTAGATCTTCCCTCAAACAGCATTTATGACTTGTTTACAGATTCTTCTCTCTCAGAATTGAAAGAAGGCGTTACAAAGGAAGATATCGCAACTAAGATTGATAAACCCTATTATCAAGCTTTGGCAAATAGCATCCTCGACAAAACTTATAACGAGGAGTATCGCGTACAGACTTACAAAGCTAAGCTTTCTTATGTTACACAGAGTAACAATTGGAACGCTCCTGGTAAGTATTACGACCAACGTCAGGGTGTAACAGGTATCAACATCAGAAAGGGTAAGCACATCGTTGCTGTCTCTGGTTTGCCCGATGGCAAGTCTGTTCCTGTAACTGTAACTGCATGGTATGAAGGTCATGATGGTGGTAACTTTGATGGTGGTAATCCTCAGAGCTTCACATTTAACGTAAAGAATGGTCTTAATACCATCGATTATACATTTGACTATCCTGGTTTGGCTTACGTTTGCTACTATGCTGACCAGAACCCCGAATTGCAGCCTGCTATCAAGGTTCACTTCCTCAATGGTGAAATCAATGGTTTCCTTTCTCCCGATAAGACAAACGAGGAAATGCATGAGATTACAGCCAAGGCTACTAACCTCTGTATGGACGTGGTTGGTAAGAAGGTTCACTCTATTTGGACTTCGAAGGGTTTGCACGACTATTGTAAGGCTACCGATGGTACAAGCATTGGTTATCGTCAGTATATGAACGTACTCGACTCTTTGATTCAGTGGGAACACGACTTGTTGGGTCTTACTAAGTACAACCGTTTGCCCGACAACCGCACAATGGCTTACACCAACTACACTTACTACATGTTCCAAGGTGGTTTCGGTGTATCATTCCACCACAACCAAGAGCCTCGCGTGCTTAACTGTAAGACACTCGTTTATAATGACGATGATGCCATTTGGGGTCTCTCACATGAGTGGGGTCACCAACATCAGATGCACCCCTACTTCTGCTGGGGTGGTATGGGTGAAGTTACCAACAACATGAACTCATACTACAATATTATGAAGATGGGCTATCACAGCTCTGATAAGATTCAGCAGTGGGCTCCTGCGCGTAAGCACTTTGTTGATGCCAACTATCTCGACATCCAAACTGCTTCGAGCGGTGTGAAGGGTTCACGTTTCAGCAGCAAGCGTCACTTTGCTTATGTAAACAGAGGTTTACAGCCCAATGTTGCTTTGCGTGCATTCTGCGAAACAATGAAGGACTCAACTGTAAAGGATTACGCTAAGACTCCCACTCAGGCTCTTCATAACGTAGAAGTTGGTGTAGGTGAAACTCTTTGCCCCTTCGTTCTTCTTTACAACTACTTCACTACTCATGGTGTGCCCGATTTCGCTCCCGACTGGTACGAAGCACTTCGTCAGAACGACGACGAAAATGGTTCAACTGTTGAAAAGAAAGATGGTGTTGATAAGTATGAGTTGATTGCTTCTGCTCAGAACAACAACAAGAACGGTAAACTTGTCGTGCTTCAGCAGAAGTTCCCCGAAAGCTGCTGGGTAAAGAACGGCTACCTTGATGGTGGTAACAATCCTAAGGCTAACACCATGCCTTTCGTACTCAATTACATCCGCAAGGTGTCACGCATCTCAGGCTACAACCTCTATCCTTACTTTGAGCGTTGGGGTTTCCTCCGTCAGATTGCAATCTACATTGGCGACTATGGCAACTACTTCAGCGTTTATACTCCCGAGATGGACAAGGAATTCAGAGCTGATATGGATGCTCTTGTAAAGGCTGGAACTTTGAAGGAAATGCCTGAGGGTATGGTTGAGGAAATCTCAAATGTTAAGGATCTCTTTGAATCAGGTTACAAGGACTTCGGTACTACTCCGACCTTCCCCAACTAATTCAATCTTTTGTAAACCTAAAAATTAGCTAATATATAGACAGCGTAAAATGTCATTATGATGTTTTACGCTGTCTATCATTTTATAGAAAATGAAACTAAAAAATGGGTTCAAAAAATGTATAAAAAACAGATTTGCTTTGTAAATGTGATAAAATGGAGTAGAAAATGTGTTTTTGATAAGAAAAAATCAAACTCTTTAGGCTACGCACTTTGTAGGTCGCTCAAATTACGTTACCTTTGCATGGTATAAAGGCTGTTTTGTTTACCCATAAAAAGAATGTATCGTCTTGAGCCAACAAGCACAGCAACAAATTGCTTGAATTGCAAATAGATGAGGACAAAGTTTTTGGGGAAAATTTCATAACAAAATGAAGGACAAAGCAAGTCAAAATTACATTAACCCAACAACCCTTTTTGTTAAGACATCATGGATTTGGATATTCTTACTGCAGTGTCTCCCATTGACGGACGTTATCGTGCCAAGGCCGAACCTTTAGCTCCTTACTTTTCAGAGTATGCGTTGATGAAGTATCGTGTGCGTGTTGAAATTGAGTATTTCATCACACTTTGCGAACTCCCTCTTCCGCAGTTGGCAGACTTCCCTCACGAACTTTTTGAAACCCTTCGCGATATTTATCGCAACTTCTCAGAAGCTGATGCTGCGCGAGTAAAAGATATTGAAAGCATCACTAACCATGATGTGAAAGCCATTGAATATTTCATCAAGGAAGAGTTCGACAAGATTGGAAATCTTGAACACTTCAAAGAATTTATTCACTTTGGTCTTACCTCTCAGGACATCAACAACACCTCTTTCCCCTTGATGTTGAAGGATGCCACTGAGTTGGTGTACCTTCCCTTGTTGCAAGAGTTGATTGATCAACTTAACGAATACGCTGAAGAGTGGAAGGACATCCCCATGTTGGCAAAGACACATGGTCAGCCCGCATCGCCCACACGCTTAGGCAAGGAAGTAAAGGTATTTGCCTACCGTCTTGAACAACAAGTAGCATTGCTGAAGGCTTGCCCCATGACTGCCAAGTTTGGTGGCGCAACAGGCAATTTCAATGCACACCATGTGGCATACCCTGAATACGATTGGCGTGCCTTTGGTCGTAAGTTCGTAAGCGAAAAGCTCGGTTTGCAACGCGAAGAATATACTACTCAGATTAGCAACTACGACAACATGGCAGCACTCTTCGATGCCATGAAGCGTGTAAACACCATTGTGATTGACATGGATCGTGACTTCTGGCAGTATGTTTCGATGGAATACTTCAAGCAGCGCATTAAGAAGGGCGAAGTTGGCTCGAGCGCAATGCCCCACAAGGTGAACCCCATTGACTTTGAAAATTCAGAGGGTAACCTCGGTTTGGCAAATGCCATTTTCGAACACCTTAGCCGCAAGCTCCCCATTAGCCGTTTGCAGCGCGACTTGACAGACTCTACAGTAATTCGCAACATTGGCGTGCCTATGGGTCACTCGCTCATTGCTTTCCAAAGCTCGTTGAAGGGCTTGCGTAAGCTCTTGCTCCACGAAGAAAGCATTCGTCGCGACCTCGATAACTGCTGGGCTGTAGTGGCAGAGGCTATTCAAACAATTCTTCGTCGTGAGGCTTATCCCAACCCTTACGAGGCATTGAAGGCACTGACACGTACCAACGAAGCCATGACAGAAGAACGCATTCACAACTTCATCGATACTTTGGAAGTAAGTGATGCAATTAAGGCAGAACTTCGTGCTATTACTCCGCACAACTACACTGGTATGTAATAGAAGATAGAGTGGGAGAAAAGCAGAATAAAAACTGCGAACCCTGATTTTTAAATAAATTCAACAATAAAACCTACACAACGGGCAAGGGCTGTGTGCGAATGCAGTTCCTTGCACCGTTTTAGGATACCTGAAACAATACGCGTTCGTGAGAATGCAAACTATCAACAAAACAAATTTTTATTATTATGAGTGAAGAATTTTACAAGAACGACAACAATAGCCGTGATGGCTACAAGTCGCAAAACGGAAACAGTTATGGTGGCAACCGATTTGGCAGTGAGCGTCCAAGCAGACCCCGCTTTAATCGCACAGCCTCTCCCGTAAACACAAATTACAACCAACGTGGTGGTGGCAGCAGTTATCGTCCCCGCTACAATGGCGGTGATGACTCTCGCTCTTTCAACAGTTACAACAACGACAATGGCTATCAGCGTCCTTCGCAAGGTGGTTACCGTCCTCGCTACAACTCGAACAATGGCGAAGGTGGCTACCAACGCAGCGAAGGTGGCTATCAGCAGCGTGCCGAAGGTGGTTACCAACAGCGTGGTGGCAACCGTTTTGGCAAGTCGCGTTATGGTCAAAGCAGCGATCGTGGTGGCTATCAGCAACGCCAAGGTGGCTATCGTCCTCGTTACGATCAGGGCAATAGCTTCGAAGGCGAAGGCAATTCTTATAACAAACCATCATTTGGTGGCGCACGTCAGCAAGGTGGCTACCGTCAAGCCGGTGGAGGTTATGGCAAACCCCGTTTCCAGGGTGGAAATTCTTCGTTCGGTGGCGCACGTCGCGGTGGTTATGATGCACATGCCAAGTATTCGCAGAAAAAGCGCTTAGAATATAAAGAAGAGAACTACGACCCCACAGTGCCCATGCGTTTGAACAAGTTCCTTGCCAACGCAGGTGTATGCTCGCGCCGTGATGCCGACAAGTATATTGAGGCAGGTGTTGTTAGCGTAAATGGTCAGGTAGTTACCGAATTGGGTACTAAGGTGTTGCGCACAGACGAAATTAAGTTCCACGACAACTTTGTAAAGATTGAAAAGAAGGTTTACGTGTTGCTTAACAAGCCCAAGGGTTATGTAACCACAAGCGACGACCCCCAGAACCGCAAAACAGTTATGGACCTTGTTCGCAATGCTTGTCCTGAGCGCATCTATCCTGTAGGTCGTCTCGACCGTAACACCACAGGTGTATTGCTTCTTACTAACGATGGCGAGTTGGCTTCAAAGCTCACTCACCCCAAGTTCTTGAAGAAGAAGATTTATCACGTTACCACCGACCAAAACGTATCGGCAGCCGACATTCGCCAAATTGCCGAAGGTATTAGCCTTGACGATGGCGATATTAAGGCAGATGCCATTGAATATGCTTCAGAAACCGATAAAAAGCAAATTGGCATTGAAATTCACAGCGGTAAGAACCGCATTGTGCGCCGTATCTTCGAAAGCCTTGGCTATCATGTAGTTAAGCTCGATCGTGTATATTTTGCAGGTCTTACAAAGAAGAACGTACGTCGTGGCGACTGGCGTTATCTTACAGAGAAAGAAGTACAGATGCTCCGTATGGGTGCATTTGAATAAAACATACAACACAAAAATAGTATAAGTGCGTAACGCACAAACAACTCATACAAACATAAGTGCCCGAGTGGGGTGGGGCAATGCCTTACTCCACGGGGTTACTTGTTTTGCGCTTGTATGTGCCATGCACTTAGAAAAAAGCCATTATGAAGAGAACAAAAATTGGAGACGTGCTTAGTCGCACCGACTTCGGCACCGAAGTTTGTGTAAAAGGTTGGGTACGTACTCGCCGTGGCAGCAAATCAGTAAACTTTATTGCCCTTAACGACGGCAGCACCATAAAGAATGTTCAGGTAGTAGCCGACGTAGAGAAGTTTGATGCCGAAATGATCAAACTCATCACTACAGGTGCTTGCTTGAGCGTAGTAGGTACTTTGGTCGAAAGCCAGGGTGCAGGTCAGAGTGTAGAGATTCAGGCAAACGAAATAGAGGTATTGGGCACATGTGGTTCAGACTATCCTATGCAAAAGAAGGGACAGTCGTTTGAGTACATGCGTCAGTATGCCCATTTGCGTTTGCGCACCAACACCTTTGGTGCCGTAATGCGCATTCGCCACAACATGGCCATGGCCATCCACACCTACTTCCACGAACACGGCTACTTCTATTTCAACACACCGCTCATCACAGCCTCTGACTGCGAGGGTGCAGGTCAAATGTTCCAAGTAACCACCAAGAACCTCTACGACCTTAAGAAGGACGAGAATGGCAAAATTGACTATTCTGATGACTTCTTTGGCAAGCAAACTTCGCTCACAGTGAGCGGTCAGCTCGAGGGCGAATTAGGTGCTACGGCATTAGGTTCAATTTACACCTTTGGTCCTACATTCCGTGCCGAAAATTCAAACACCCCTCGCCACTTGGCAGAGTTCTGGATGGTAGAACCCGAGGTTGCATTTATGGATTTGGCAGAGTTGATGGAGTTAGAAGAAGACTTCATTAAGTATTGCATCCGTTGGGCACTCGACAACTGCAAGGACGACCTCGAATTCCTTAACAAGATGATTGATAAGGGTCTCATTGAGCGTTTGCAAGGTGTGCTTAACTCAGAGTTCGTACACCTTCCCTACACCGAGGGTATCCGCATCCTTCAGGAGGCAATAGCCAAGGGAAAGAAGTTTGAGTTCCCCTGCGAATGGGGCGACGATTTGGCTTCAGAGCACGAGCGTTTCTTGGTAGAAGAATACTTCAAGAAGCCTGTGATTATGACAAACTACCCCAAGGCTATCAAGGCATTCTACATGAAGATAGACGAGGAAGAATCAGGTTTCGGTGGCAAGAGTGGTCAAACCGTACAGGGAACCGACGTACTCTTCCCGCAGATTGGTGAGATTATTGGTGGTAGCGTACGCGAAGAAAGCTACGATAAGTTGATGAACGAAATCAACGATCGTCAAATTCCTATGAAGGACATGACCTGGTATCTTGATACACGTAAATACGGTTCATGCCCCCACGCAGGTTTCGGTCTTGGCTTCGAGCGTCTCATCCTCTTCGTCACAGGTATGCAAAACATCCGCGACGTAATCCCCTTCCCCCGTACTCCGAAGTCAGCTGAATTCTAGTATAATTTTATAATTTATAGTGTATAATTGCCATGCGGTGTGGAGCATGTAAATCGTTCTCCTCTTCGTGTGGCAATTATTCGTTTTAGATGAGTTCTTCGTTCGCCCACGTGGCAATTATACATGTGCGCAAGCTTCACTCATTAGAATGTGATTAACTACAATTCTAACCATTTTCTAATATCAAAAGCAGCCCTGATTTGTGATTTTTGTTATAATTTTGCACCACAAATAACAACACACTAAACAACGTACACGAAACAACAAGATTTATGAAAAGATTCCTACTCACCGCACTATGCACCCCTATAGCGCTGTTTTCTTCAGCACAAATATTCAGTGGCACCTATACCACCGAATGGCATTGGGACATGCATAAAAAAACGAACTGGGTGAATCAATTGCGCTTAAACCTTAATATTCCGTTGTGCGACCACAAAGCATCGATTGAAGCTAGCACACTACACATGGCAAAAACTAACGCTACCATTACTGGCGACTGGCAAACCTTCTCGAACATAGAGGTAGATAACTGTGTGGCAGCCATTGCCGTATTAGGCTATCATCAAACATGGCGCCAAGCCAACTTATTTGTTGGTGTGCGCAATGTGAACGAGGATTTTTTCACCTCGCCCCTTACCTCGATTTTTCTAAATAGCTCGTGTGGACTTTTCCCCACCATTGCCGCAAGTTACC
>OQVN01000488.1_pt1 | contig 15108 bp, 14 predicted proteins | sample 1691621 | NCBI WGS metagenome assembly OQVN01 (sample SAMN03418278, study PRJEB22391) | human gut metagenome | biome: human-gut; feature: organic feature; material: feces | host: Homo sapiens | place: Tanzania | collected 2013-01 | reverse complement strand
TCAAAGGAGTGCAGGAAAAATTATGAGAGAATTAGCAGAACGTTTTATAGGAAAAGATGTCTATATCAATTTATTGGATGGAAGAGCTGATGGAGTAATAAAGGAAGTTACAGATAATGGAATTGTGTTGGAAAATAAAAATGGAGTGCAGGTAGTGAATCTCGATTATGTTGTAAAGCTGCGTGAATATCCGCATAATAAAAAGGGCAAACGTAGCACGATTACGGATATGTAGTGGCAAAACATGAAAAGGTGGCTGAATTTCCGGGCAAATAGTTCAAAGCAAATGGTTGTAAAATAAATACGATTAAACAGGTGGGAATAGGGGTGTTTTTGAAAAAAAGCATAAAAAATGCTGCATACGTGTTATACTACATTATATAGATGTCGTATGAAATATGAACGATAAACACATAAATAAACACAGGATATGAGAAGAAATCGCAATCACAAATATATTTTGTGAAATACAACAATTGCTCTCTCATAGGAAAAGGAGATAAAAATGCCGGAAAATAGTAGCTGTAGCAGCGCGGGAAGCTGCACAAAATCAAGCTGCGAGGGCTGTCCATCACACAATAGCGGACCACAGAGCTTCCTCGTAGAGCAGAATAAATTTTCAAACATCAAGCATGTAATAGGAGTTGTCAGCGGAAAGGGCGGAGTAGGAAAATCATTCGTCACATCCTCACTGGCGGTAAACATGGCAAAGAAGGGCTACAAGGTAGGTATCCTTGATGCCGATATCACAGGACCGTCAATACCAAAGATGTTTGGCGCACATGACCAGATACTCGGAGACGAAAACGGCCTGATGCATCCGTATGAGACAAAAGAGGGCATCAAGCTCATCTCAGTAAACCTGCTCATGGACAACGAGGAGGATCCGGTTATCTGGAGAGGCCCTGTCATTGCCGGAGTAGTAAAACAGTTCTGGAACGAGACAGCATGGGGCGATATAGACTATCTATTCGTTGATATGCCACCGGGAACAGGCGATGTACCTCTCACCGTATTCCAGTCACTCCCTGTAGATGGAATCGTAATCGTCACATCACCGCAGGAGCTTGTCAATATGATTGTCAAAAAGGCATACAATATGGCAGAGGCAATGCATATCACAGTGCTTGGTGTGGTAGAAAACTTCAGCTATCTCAAATGCCCTGACTGCGGCAAGGAGATAAAGCTTTTCGGAGAGAGCCATATAGACGAGATCGCCAAAGAGCTTTCAGTACCGGTACTTGGCAAGCTGCCGCTCGATACATCATATGCAGCTATCGCCGATAAGGGTGATTTCTACAGCATAGAAAACGACCACCTCGCAAAAGCAACAGAAGTACTTGAGCGCATTTAAATATTTCGTAACTGTTCAGTATCGTTATAGTTACAATATTTCTTTATGAAGCAGGCATATATATCCGCCGGGGGCGGTATATATGCCTGTACTCTTAAATATTAAACTTTCTTTAAATATGCAATTTCCCTATTTACATTTCGTTCCATTGGCTTCATAATCATATTACCCACGGATTAAACAATAGTTTTCATACTCAAAATTTACGAAAACAACCAAAAAAGGTAAAAAGAGTTAATTTTATTATCAATATTTACCCAAAAACAATATTTTTGACGTCAATTTTTATAAAAAAATGCTCTTGTTTTTGTGCATATTTTTGACTATATTATCATGTAGTAAAGAGAAGGTAAAAGAAAGGCAAATAGGAGGAAAAGATGAAGAAAATATTTGATGTATTGAATGTCGTTAAACAAAAGCTCTTTGTAAAGAAAGACAAGATTCATTCAGAAAAATATTATCGCAGAATTGATTTTTTAAATAAATATTCGCTTTTATTCCATGCAATCATAGCTATGGCTATCGTATTTATAGTAGAGATTATTTCGCGCAGGAGCTTTATCTCTGCATGTAAGTTCGTAGATGCACATACACTTGCGTTCATGTATAACTCATTTTTAGTGTTTGTATCATTTTCACTTGTGTATCTGTTTAGGCGCAGGGCTTTTGCAAGGGTAATAATTACAGGCTTTTGGACTATCCTCGGAATCATCAACGGCTGTGTGCTTTCAAACCGTGTCACACCGTTTGGTTATACTGATTTAAAGTGTATTCCGGAGCTTTTAGCCATGAACAATACCAGCTATTTCACAGCACAGCAGGCTACAATAGTTGTATTTGGACTTGGTACATTTGCACTGTTTCTTGTGGCACTTTTTATCAAGGGACCTAAATATACAGGCAAAATCCGTTATGCAGGTGTTTCAGTGGCATTTTTAGCATTGCTTTTCGTTGCAATCCCTGTCACAACCAATGTGGCACAGAATACCAATGTGGTTGCCAGCTACTATTCAAATATCGCCCAGGGCTATGATGATTATGGCTTTGTATACTCATTCTCATCTACCGTAGTGGATCGTGGAATGAAAAAGCCGGCGGATTACAATAAGCAGAATGTGGAAGAGGTGGAGCAGAAGGTTAATTCACAGAAGCAGACCACCACAGTGGACGGAAAAACCGGTCCAAACATCATCTGTGTGCTTTTAGAGTCATTCTGTGACACGGACGAGATTAATTTCCTTCAGGTGAATGAGGATCCTATTCCTACATTCCATGAGCTTGAGAAAAACTATTCAAGCGGATATCTGACTGTACCTGTAGTCGGAGCAGGAACTGCTAACACAGAGTTTGAGATGCTTACAGGGCTTAGCATGCAGTATTTCGGTACAGGAGAGTATCCATACAAGACTATCTTAAAGCAGACAGATTGCGAGAGCCTTGCCTCAGATTTATCAAAAATTGGCTATGCAACACATGTAGTGCACAACAACGGTGGTAATTTCTACAGCCGTACCAATGCATTTTCACAGATGGGCTTTGATACCTTTACCAGTAAGGAACTCATGAATATCACAGAGTACACTCCAAACGGAAGCTGGCCTACAGATGATATTCTCGTCAGCGAGACTATGAAGACCTTTGATGCTACACCGGATCAGTCTGATTTTACTTATATCATCACAGTTGGCACTCACGGTGACTATCCAAAGGAGCCTGTTATTGAAAATCCTACATACACCGTATCAGGTGTTGAGGACGAGGGCATGAAAAATGCCTGGACATATTATGTAAACCAGCTCAACGAGGCTGACCGCTTCATCAAGGAGCTCACAGATGAGCTTTCTAAGAGAGATGAGGACACCATCGTTGTTATGTTTGGTGATCACCTCCCTACAATGGGACTTCAGGATTCTGATATGAAGTCAGGTGATATCTACAAGACAAAGTACATCACATGGAACAACATGGGACTGCCAAAGGAGGATGCTGACCTTTATGCTTACCAGCTTCTTGCCCAGACTACAGACACTGTAGGTATCCATGAGGGAACTATCATGAACTATCATCAGACTCAGATGAACAGTACAGATGAGGCATCATATCAGGATGGTCTTGACCTGTTACAGTACGATATCCTTTATGGAAAGCGCTACTGCTACAACGGCGTAGATTTATATCCGGCTTCAGATCTTGTCATGGGAATTGACAAGGTGAACATTACAAATGTGTCTGATTCATCGACCGGTGATACAGTATATATTTACGGTCACAACTTTACCAACTGGAGTAAGGTTTACATCAACGACTCCAAGGTGGCTTCGACTTATCTCTCAGCAGGTGTGCTTGCTATCAATAAGGAAGACATCAGTGATGGTGATGAGATAACTGTGTGCCAGGTTGGATCAAGTGATACCATTTTCAGAAAGTCTGAGAATGCGTATACATATGTGGATCCTGCAGTGGAGCACGACAGTGAGTCGGAGACAGATGAACCGACAGAGAACCAGTAAAAAATATAATCCTTGCCCCGCCGTCCTTGGCGGGGCATTTCTGCGTTTCACGGGCATAATTTCTACAGTATCTAGGCAGCTTCGCGCGTGTAAAATATAGGTGTGGTGTTTCTTAAGATATTATAAATGGGTTGAAAATTGTGTATATTGATGATACAATTTCAACGGTTAATGATTACATTAATTTTAGAATTTAAGTATGGAGGTGAATTTCATGGACAGTAGTGATGGTCTTGGGCGAAGTAAGAACAACATCGGTGCTGATATACAAGTGAGTATTGTATTGGTAGGCATAGTGGATTCTGTCCGTGGAAGGATTCATCACCGGACAGCTTTTAGTGGTACAGTGTAGGCATATTAAGGAATAACAGCATACATTGTGCTGTATTTTGCTGTGCACAAATGCATACTTGTTTATATATCAGGGCACCGTTAGGTGCTTTTTTCGTGCGCAAATTTATAGAGTGCACGGGTTTCGTCCTTTCTATCATGGAATGATTTTTATGCTTCAAAATCCAATGATTTTGGAGAACCACATATGTTTATTTTATGTGGAAAATGCTATCGGAAATGAGAAAGGAGAGAAATGGAGATGAATACAAAGAAATACGAAGAGCTTCTTGATTTATTGAGGAGCCACAAAACGGATAAGGAAATTCTGGAGGTTTTGTCAGATTATCATGAGAATGATATTGCTGATATGCTTGCAGGAATGAACGAGAAGGAGCGCAAACGTCTTTACAGGCTCCTTGGAACACAGCGGACAGCTGAGATTTTTGCATATCTTGATGAGCCACAGGCCTATTTTGATGAGCTGTCTGTGGAGCAGGCTGCCAGGGTAGTATCGCTGATGGATTCGGATGATGCTGTCGATTTACTTGAAAATCTGGAGGATGAGGACAAGAAGGAGATTGTAGAGCATCTGGATGAGGAAGCGGAAAAGGATGTCAGGATGCTTCTGTCATATGACGATGATGAAATCGGCAGCTATATGACAACCAACTACATCTGTATTCCGGGCGGTCTGACAGTGAAGCAGGCGATGAGCCAGCTCGTGAGGCAGGCGGGCGAAAACGACAATATCATGACTATATATGTGGTTGATTCAGATGAATGTTTTGCGGGAGCTATCGATTTAAAGGATTTAATCACAGCCAGGGAGGGTATGAATCTGGAAAGCATTATAGCTCATTCATATCCATATGTGCTTGACCATGAGAAAATCGATGATTGTATCGACACAATCAAGGACTATGCTGAGGATTCAATTCCGGTGCTCTCAAAGGATAAGCATATACTCGGAGTCATCACATCTGATGATATTGTAGAGATGGTAGACAATGAGATGGGTGAGGACTATGCAAAGCTCGCCGGACTGACATCAGAGGAGGATTTGAAGGAAACCACGCTTGAGAGCATGAAAAAGAGAATGCCATGGCTTATCATCCTGCTTTTTTTGGGAATGATAGTGTCTTCCGTAGTCGGAATATTTGAGAATGTGGTAGCGGCTTTGCCGATAGTCATCTGCTTCCAGTCGCTGGTGCTTGACATGGCAGGAAACGTAGGAACACAGTCACTGGCTGTCACAATCAGAGTGCTCATGGATGAGAATCTAAGCGGTAAGCAGAAGCTTTTGCTTGTAGTAAAAGAGGTAAGAATAGGCCTTGTAAATGGTGGCTTGCTTGGAATAATGGCACTTGTATTTCTGGGAATATATGTGCATCTGTTCAAGGGCTATACATGGCTTGGAGCATTTGCGGTATCAGGCTGTGTAGGAGTTTCACTGCTTGTGGCAATGGCAATTTCAAGCCTTGTGGGCACTGTGATTCCGATGTTTTTCCACAAGATAAAGATTGACCCGGCGGTTGCGTCAGGCCCTCTTATCACTACAGTGAATGATCTGGTGGCAGTTGTGACCTATTATGGACTGGCATTTCTTTTCCTGATTGAGTTGTAATATTGGTCGTAGTACATAAAGATTTAGAATATATCTTGACAAGGGTGTGCATATACTGTATATATTTATATATACAGTATATGCACACTTATTTTAATTGTGGGAAAGCAAAGGAGAAAGTTATGCTAAGGGTTCATGAATTGGATAAGGAAATGTCCGGGGAGGACAGGTTTCATCTGGAAAACATATCGTTTCATTTGCCAAAGGGCTATATATGCGGCCTTGTAGGAGAAAACGGAGCAGGCAAGACAACGCTTTTACGCTGCCTGATGGGACTGTATAGGTCAACAGGAGACATAGTGATAGATGGACACAATTTAAACAGCGATGAGGCAGCCGCCAGGGAAGTAATAGCGGTAGTAGGTGATGAGGGATTTTTTGATGAGAATATAAATCTCGAAAAGCTCGGAAAATACTATGGGCAGATGTATGTGCGGTTTGATATGGAAAAGTATCTGGGATATCTTGAAAGATTTAACCTTGATAGGAAGCAGAAATACAAAAAACTGTCCAAAGGTATGAAAATCAAAGCGCAGCTTGCATTTGCACTGTCGTATGGAGCAAAGCTTTTTTTGTTCGATGAGCCTACTGCAGGGCTTGACAAGCACTTCAGGGAGGATTTTTTAAGGCTGTGTACAGAGCTTGTGTCGGATGGTGGAAAAAGCATTATCATTTCTTCTCATATTACGGAGGATCTGGACAGAATAGCAGACTATATTGCATATATGCAGGCAGGGAGGCTGTTGTTTTTTAAGCCTAAGGATGCTGCGTGTGAGCATTTTCGGATAGTTACAGGACCTGTATATAAATGTAAGCTGATACCCAGGGAAGCAGTGGTTTACATGGAAGAAGGCACATACAGCTCCACTGCCATGGTTATAAGGGATAAATGTATTCTGGTAGACAGAGAGCTTCAAGAACATACTCCGGATATCAGGGAGCTGATACATTATCTGGTGAAAGGGGGAAAGGAAAATGCCGAAAATATTGTGGAAAAATATTTTGGATAGCAGCAAGCGGGAGCTTGTTTTGGCCATAGTTATGATACCATTATTCTGGCTTGGAATTACAGAAGGCTCATTTGGAGGCCTGAATCAGGTAATGTATATATACAATTTGATGATCAGCATTTTTTTCATTTTCAGCAATCATAATAGAAACGCATTCGAATTGCCACAGTATATGTATCTAGCTCCGTATTCAAGAGAACAAAGACAGCATTATATACAAAAAATGTTCAAATACAGATTTCGTGTGTCGTATATAGTGCTGCTTTTACCTATATTAATCACGGCAATAATCAGCCCTGATAAGACTCTGACAGTATCAGGAATAGTCTATTATATGTGTGAGATGCTTGTAATGGCAGGTATTTTGTATTGTACTTCATTTGACAATTATCTGGGCAGCGTGAATCCGGGCAGATTAACGATATTTGATGTAATCATGTTTATGTCTGCGGCGGTTGTTGCAGCAAGCTATGACCAGAATGACAGCTCGCTGGATTTGGTTCAGATATTAATTTCTTTAGTGATAGGTGTGTTTTTTATATCGATGATTGTATCCTGCAGGAAAAAATATTATGACGATATTGTTCGCTGTATGGCAGATTACGAGTTTGCGGAATCAAAAAAAGATAAAAAAATTGCGTAGAGGTGTGTATGAAAATAGTCATTTCAACAACAGTTAGTATGCCGATATATGAGCAGATTATAAATCAGATACGCGATGCAGTGGTAAGCGGTGAGCTTAAGGCAGGCGATGGCATGCCGTCAATCAGAGTGCTGGCAAAGGAGCTGGCAGTCAGTGTGATTACGACAAAGCGTGCTTATGAGGAGCTGGAAAAGGAAGGCGTAATAGAGTCGGTGCCCGGGCGTGGATTTTACGTGTGCGAGCAGAAAAATGATCTTTTGCGTGAAAAACAGATGATGAATCTTGAGAACAGGATGTCAGAACTGCTTGCAGATTGTGAGAATGCCGGAATGACCTTGAAGGATATAATAGATATGGTTCGTGTATTGGGAGAAAAATAATGGATGAGACAATTATAAAAATAGAAAATGCCTCTTTAAAATTAAAAAAATTTGTGATTAAGCCCGCAAATTTAGAAATACCAAAGGGCTACATTGTAGGTGTACAGGGAGAAAATGGTGCGGGAAAGACCACACTGCTTCATATGATGCTTGGAATGTATGACAAAATGAAGGGCAAAATATACATAGACGGTCTTGATGTTGTAAAAAATAAGACCAAGATAAAAGAGCTTGTAGGAATAGTGTCGCAGGACAGGAAATTTTACCTGTCGCAGGATGCCAATGGAAACGAAAAAATATACAGTCCATTTTATAAGAACTGGGATAGTGAGGAGTATCACAGGATGCTTGCACATTTGGAGCTTTCCCCAAGACGCAGATTGTGCTCGTTTTCTACAGGAGAAATGATAAAGTATCAGTTTGCATTTGCGGCAGCATACAGACCCAAAGTGCTTCTGATGGATGAGCCGACTGCCAATCTAGACCCGGTGTTCAGGGATGACTTCTTAAAATTACTGCAGGAATTTGTGGCAGAGTATGAGATGACAATACTCTTTGCCACGCATCTGGACGATGATTTGTCGAGGGTGGCAGACTATGTTATAGATGTAAAGAACGGAGAATATTCAATGCGTGAGATGCTGGAGTAGCTTATAATTGCCGGCGGTCACACTGGGATGAGAATAGTATCATTTTATGAATTGTATTATGCGTACAGCACGCAATAGAAAACAGATGGAGATGTGAAATGAATATGAGTACCCTGATTAAAACGGAGCACGACAATTGGAAAAAGCGCATGATAGTTGAGACCTGCGGAACGTATGTCCTCATGAATATGGGTATGGGTTTTGTAGTAATCGCAGGTGCATTTTGTGGTGTAATGAATACTGAATTTGATCTTTATTATTATAATATGGTGGTATTTTTTACATTTGGATTGTATTATGCACAGTCCAGATACATTACATATATATGGGAAAATGGTAGAAAAGTTAATATATTTGAGAAATATATATATTCGCCGGTTGACCTTAAACAGTTGAGAAAAGCAAAGCTTATAGTAGTTGGAAAAAATATTATGATACCGGTCATACTTGGACAGCTTTCAGCAATTCTTGTGAGAGGGGCAGATTATGGATGGCATGTAAAAAGCTGGCTCGATTTGGGACTGTATACACCGGTTATGGTGGGAATTGTTTTTTTGATTTTTAAGGAAGCTGAGCATAGATGGCTGTGCTTTAAGGCAGTAAGAAATTAAGCCTGCAAATAAAAAGAGTTTTTATTGGCTTTATTCGGTAACTAGTGTATACTATTTGCATATAACAGCTTCGTTAAGCAGATATAAATACGCATAAAAGAAAGGTATAATCATGGACATTGTATTAGGAAATTACAAAGGATTAAAGGCAAACATCCCTTATATTGCATATACAGAGGATGATGTTAATTCACAGATAGCGACACTTCTTTCAGGAAATCCTGTCAGAGAGCAGAAAACAGGACCGTTAGCGATGGGCGACACGGCAGTAATCGACTACGAGGGCTTTAAGGACGGAGTTGCGTTTGAGGGCGGAAAGGCTGAGAAATATCCTTTGGGAATCGGTTCAGGCTCTTTTATTCCGGGCTTTGAGGAGCAGCTTGTAGGCATGGAAATCGGTGAGGACAGAGACATCAATCTCTCATTCCCTGAGCAGTATCATGCGCCGGAGCTTGCAGGAAAAGCGGTTGTTTTCAAGGTTAAGCTGCACGAGATTTACAATGAGAAGGAAGCAGAGCTGAACGATGAGTTTGCAGCATCTCTCAATTTCCCTGAGGTACAGTCAGTGGAGGATTTAAAGAAATATATCAACGAGTATCTTGAGTACCAGGTAGAGGCAAGAAAGGCTGATGCGGCAAGAGAAAAGCTCTATGACCAGATTCTTGAAAGCAGCTCATGCCTTGTTCCGCCACAGGCAGTAGAAACAGCGGTAAATATGCAGCTTCAGCAGATGGCGGCATCATTTGCACAGCAGGGTGTGGCTATGGAGCAGTATCTTCAGATGACAGGCAAGACTATGGACAGCTTAAAGGATGAGCTCAAGCCGGTTGCACAGAAGCAGGCAAAGCTTGAGGCAGTTCTCGATGAAATCATCAGAGTGGAAAATATCACTGTATCTGACGAGGAGATGGATGAGCAGTATGAGCTTATTTCACAGAAGTATGGTCAGCCTGTTGACGTTGTAAAGCAGGTGCTTCCAAAGGCACAGCTCAAGCCGGATTTACTTCGTATGAAGGCATCACAGCTCATCATCGATGCGGCTGAGATTATCATGGAAGAAAGCGGAAAATAATGTATAGAATATTTTTGGTTGAGGATGACGAGACCATAGCAAAGCTTGTCAGAAGACATTTGGAAAAATGGGATTATGATGTGCATGTGGTGCAGAAATTTGATGCTGTAATGTCAGAGTTTGCGGCATTTGATCCGCAGCTTGTGCTTATGGATATCGGTCTGCCGTTTTACAATGGGTATCACTGGTGTACGGAAATCAGAAGGGTATCAAAGGTTCCTGTGGTTTTCCTGTCATCCGCAGCTGATAATATGAATATAGTGATGGCTGTCAGCATGGGCGCAGACGACTTTATAGCCAAGCCGTTTGACCTAGAGGTGCTGACCGTCAAAATACAGGCTATCATCAGGCGCTGCTATGATTTTGGCGCAAACAACAGTGTTTTGGAGCATAATGGCGCTATGCTCAACATATCTGATGCCACCATAACCTATGGCGACAAAAAGCTCGAGCTTACAAAGAATGAACTCAAAATATTGCAGACACTTTTTGACAACAAAGAAAGGATTGTATCACGTAGCCTTCTAATGGAGAAGCTGTGGGAGAGTGATGCGTATGTGGACGAGAATACACTTTCGGTGAATGTCAACAGGCTGCGTAAAAAGCTGGATTCTATAGGACTTGAGAGCTTTATTGTCACAAAAAAGGGGCTTGGGTACAGGCTGGGGTGAGAGGTCATGGCAAAAACACAAAATAAACCGCATCTGACAAATTTTATAAAACAAAACTATATATGGATTCTGATGATAGTCACAATGTCATGTATCCATTTGCTTTACATGTACCTGATTGGTGCGCGCAAACAGGATCTGGTGTATGCGGCAGTGCTTGATGCAATACTTCTTCTGATAACAGTTTTGGTTGGATTTTTCAGATATAGCAGCAAGGTAAAAGCTCTAAGCAATGCTTTAAAACGTCCGGTTGAGGAACAGGCACAGCTTCCGGAAGCAACAGATGATGTGGAGATGCTTTATCAACGGTTGCTGGAAAATCAAAGTATTGCAAGAAGTGAGTCAGAAAGCAGTGCTGCAATCAGACAATCCCGTATGAGAGACTATTATTCTATGTGGGTGCACCAGATAAAGACCCCGATATCGGCTATGAAATTACTGCTTGAGGCAGAGCGGGAGGAGCTTGGGCTTCTTATATGTGATGAGGAACAGCAGGCTTCACTTAAAGAATTGTCAGATAATGTGGCTTCATTTGAAGACGAATTGTTCCGCATAGAGGAATATGTCAGTATGGCTTTGCAGTATCAGCGTGTGAGCAGCACCGAAAATGATTTTGTGCTTGAAAAAGTCAGTGTGGATGGTGTCATACGTGATACCATTAAAAAATATGCAAAAATTATGATACGAAGGCATATTGGGATAAATTATTCAGGAACCGGGCAGGATGTATATACTGACGGAAAATGGCTTGCATTTATGCTGGAACAGATACTTTCAAATGCCATAAAATATACACCGCAGGGTTTTGTTACAATAGAAACTGCAGAGGAAAAAGACCAGTTTTTTATCACAATAAAGGATACCGGAATAGGAATCAAAGCCGAGGATCTGCCACGCGTTTTTGAAAAGGGCTACACAGGCTACAATGGTCATGCCGATAAGAAGGCTACAGGAATTGGGCTTTATCTGTGCAGGCAGATGGCAGATAAGCTGGGGCATACAATCCGCATGGAGTCAGAGATTGGAAAAGGAACTAAGGTGTGGATAGGGTTTGATCTGGATTATGCAGATACGAGGGATTAGGATAAATTGGTTCAGATAAATCGATGTAATAAGTTAGACTGGAAATTGTATCCAAAATCAGATATAATAATATATTATGAGAAATAAAAGAGTATGTGATTATATAGCGGAAGCTATTCAGAATGAAATTTTATCAGGACGTATGTCATCAGGAGCCCCATTGCGTCAGGAAGAGCTTGCGGATAGTCTCGGTTATTCGAGAATACCAATCAGGGAGGCATTGCAGATACTTGAGTCGCAGGGATTGGCAAAGAGACTGGCAACAAGGCATGTGGTGGTGGCTGATTTTTCGGACGAGGTGATAACGGAAATCTATGAGCTGCTTGCAGATGTGGAGATAAAACTGCTAAAGGGCATGATGCAGCCCAATTGCGTACATGAGCCATCTGCTATAAATGAAAATATGTCTGCAGAGCTGCAGTTTCATGAGACAATTATATCCAATAGTCATAACGAGTATTTTACACATATTCTTGAAAATGGTCTCTGGTGCTATATCAGGTTTGCGGTTGAAGAGACGGCAGCAGGCAGGAAAAATGCGCGAAGACTTGAGCTGTTATCGAAAATAGCAGAGGCATATTCGGATAAGGATATAAAGATAGTCAGAAAACTTTTGGGAGAATATTTTGAAAGTCTTTGTGAGGCTGTTATAGCGGAGAGGGCAGAAAGCAGCAGGTAATAGGTGAGTTATTTTATACTGAATAATGACAGATGATTTGAATGCGTATAAAAATAAAAGATAACAAGAGGAAAAAGTAATTATGATAGGACTTAAACCGATAAAGATTCCGTCAGCGAAGGAGCGCGTAGCATCGGAGCTTCGCAAGGCAATTTTATCAAAACAGATAAAAGAGGGAGAAAATCTTACACTGGAAAGTGTAGCGAAGCAGCTTAATGTTTCTATAACTCCGGTGCGTGAGGCTTTTCAGATATTAGCGCATGACGGACTTATCAAGCTAAGACCGAATAAGGGGGCAATAGTACTCGGAATTACAGAGACGTACATAAGGGAGCATTACCAGCTTCGAGGAATACTCGAGGGCGCATGTGCAGGTTTTGCTGCTTCACCGGATATCGATATCAGCAAGATAGAGCAGTCATACCTGGATGCAAGGGAGATGACAGCTTCCGGAGATTATAGCAGATATGCGGATTTAAACCGCGAGTTTCACAGTGAAATCTGGGCAGCATCCGGCAACAAAAAGATGGAAAATATGATCGCAGAGCTGTGGAACGGACTTTCAATGGGCAGCATGGTCACAGAGGAGGAATATGCGGGCATTTCTATAAAGGAGCATGAGGCTATATACGAAGCAATCAAGGCTCATGATGTGCAGCTTGCACAGCGGAGGATGTATGAGCATATCATGCGTAGTCGTGATGATATGCTGACATATTATGTGTAGATGTAAGTTACTAATTTAACACATTACTTGTAATAGATGCACAAATTGAATAGGTGGAATATATATAAATTGCCGAAATTGTCAAAAAGGTATTGACGATTTCGGTTTTTTGTTATATCTTAAACTCAGAAATTGGATACAATATCAAATATCAAATATTATACGGAGGAGGAAAATGATATGAGTCCAGCAACAATAACACTTTTATTCTTATTGTTTGCCGTTGTGATGTTCGTGTGGGAAAAGATTCCGCTTGGGGTTACATCCATGATAGTATGCGTCGGTCTTGTTATCACAGGAGTACTGGATTGGAAAACAGCTTTTTCAGGATTTATTGACAGCAATGTAATTCTTTTCGCAGCGATGTTTATCGTCGGAGGAGCATTGTTTGAAACCGGTATGGCAAACAAAATTGGAGGAGTGGTCACACACTTCGCCAAAACAGAGAGGCAGCTTATCATAGCAATCATGGTGATTGTGGGACTGATGAGCGGAGTACTTTCAAACACAGGAACTGCAGCAGTTCTCATTCCGGTAGTTATCGGAATTGCAGCAAAATCAGGATACTCGAGATCGAGACTTCTTATGCCACTTGTTTTTGCAGCAGCCATGGGTGGAAATTTATCTCTCATCGGTGCACCGGGAAATCTCATAGCACAATCAGCTATGGGAGAGATTGGACTTAGCTTTGGATTTTTCGAGTATGCAAAGGTAGGACTTCCGATACTTATAGCAGGTATTCTGTACTTTGCATTTATAGGATACAAATTCCTGCCTGAAAAGCAGGGCAGTACGGAAAGCTCATATGATGAGCAGAAGGATTTTTCAAATGTGCCTAAATGGAAACAGATGATGTCATTGATTATCTTAATCCTTACACTTTTGGGAATGATTTTCGAGGACAAGATTGGCATAAAGCTTTGTGTCATCGGCTGTGTCGGAGCACTTGCCCTTATCATTACAGGCGTTATTAGTGAGAAAAACGCACTTAAATCAATAGATTTGAAAACCATTTTCTTATTTGGTGGAACACTTTCACTTGCAGCGGCGCTTCAGGAGACCGGGGCAGGCGAAGAAATCGCAACAGCGGTTATCGGTATACTTGGCAAAAATCCATCACCATACGTTCTCACATTCGTAGTGTTCATGCTTTGCTGTGTACTTACGAACTTTATGTCAAATACCGCCACCACAGCACTTTTGGTTCCAATCTGCGTATCAATTGCCACAGAGATTGGAGCTGACCCGAGTGCAGTACTTATGGCATGTGTTATCGGTGGTTCATGTGCATACGCCACACCTATCGGTATGCCTGCCAACACAATGGTCATTACAGCCGGAGGATACACCTTCAAGGATTATGCAAAGGCCGGTATTCCACTTATAGTAGTGGCGACCATTGTAAGTATGGTCTTACTGCCAATCTTCTATCCGTTCTTCCCATAAGAACGGATGGGAGTGGGTAAACAATAAATTAAATTAATATTTAATTATTTACACGATTTATATTAGGAGGAAAAACTATGTCAAACGAGAAACAGGTAGAACAGCTTACCACTTATATGGCAAATTTTATCGCCCATATAGCAAAAAAATTACCGGATGATGTCATTGCAAAACTGACAGAGCTCCGTGACAAAGAGGACAGTCCTCTTTCAAAAACAATTTACGATACAATGTTTAGAAATCAGGAGCTTGCGGTACAGCTAAACCGTCCAAGCTGCCAGGACACAGGAGTACTTCAGTTCTGGGTAAAATGCG